>Ga0307986_10000313_pt1 | contig 36030 bp, 48 predicted proteins | sample EllFjometageno82_FD_203170 | JGI IMG/M metagenome (GOLD analysis project Ga0307986, IMG submission 203170) | Marine microbial communities from Ellis Fjord, Antarctic Ocean - #82 | ecosystem: Environmental > Aquatic > Marine > Unclassified | place: Southern Ocean | collected 2014-10-09 | reverse complement strand
AACCACGGAAAGCCTTACAAGAAGCGCAGAGTCTCAAAAATGGAGAGTTTTTCATTGATGATGATTCTTTTCGTTTGCTTCAATTAATCTCATCCGAGTTGTCTGCTCCAATGTACGCCAAATCATTTAAGAGTCTGTTGGGTTACGCAAGCGGATATAACTACCCAGCTGAGCCAGGGGTTGTCATGCAGGATCGAGGTTCAATCCCCCGCTATATGCACCTGTCTGCTACTCCTCTATCCTCTGCAATCTTAGTTGCTCGTGATGTTGCGAACAAATTCAAAGAGCGCAACAGAATTGAAGTTCTGAACACAATCATTCTGACTGACGGATACAATACTGATCAAGCCCTGATGGTTGAAGATGTTTCTCCTCTTGAGGGCACCGACTACAATCACATAACATACAAGCGCGACGGCAAGAAAGTTTCAGAAGTATATATCAAGGAGGGCGCAGTCTCTACCAAGTATGTAACCACTGATAGATACGGCCATGGATATAGAATGGGCTGCGGAATCTCTTCACAAGATTACTTCTTGGCTCTGCTGACCCACTACAAAAATACCACTGGGTCGCGCATGATCTGCTTCAATTTGGTCTCTGGAAGACCTTCTGATGTCCGTGACGCATACTTTACAGCGACTAACCGATATGACTACGAAGGATTCACTGCAGCCCATAAGATATTCAAAGCTGAGGGATTCATGGAAGTTATCGGCGCAACAGCATACGATGCAATGTTTATGATAATGGGTGGCAAGGGGCTTGAGGTCGACACTTCAGATCTGGAAGTCAAGTCCAACTCCAAGGGTGATCTAAAGCGTGGATTTATGAAGTTCGCTAAAGGTCGCAGCGCCAGCCGAGTGTTTCTTAATCGCTTCATTGATAAGGTTGCCTAAGACATGAAAATAAATGAAACTATCGTAAAAAAAGGGTTGACATTTACCCGTTTGTATGCGATAATAGTATTCTAGATTGAGTAAGAAGTTAAATAAGTTAAACAATCCTTTTTGAGAGAGGTCAGATTATGAGTGATGTGAATATATTGTTGAGTGCCCTGCGCGAAGTTGATACTGCTGGAAGTACACTCACACGAAAAGAAATTAATGTGGTTGCCGAGGGTCTCGGTTTAGCTAAACAGGGTTCAGCGGTCGGCTATATTGTCGGCAACTATGCTGTAGCGCGTGGTCAATATGATGTTTCGGGCGCGCCCGCACCATATGCTCCACCCACTGCCAAGCAGAAACCCATTGTGACAATCGTATCACAAAATACTTCTGCCCTTCCGGCGGAGGCCGCGAGGGTTTTAACCCAGGCTAAACTATCAGTGACTATTGATAATCTGATTCCAATTGCAGACAGTACTTATGTGCCATTCGGTTTTCACAAAGACCTAATTCGTATTATCAAGTCGAAAATGTTTTATCCCACTTTCATCTCTGGTCTCTCCGGCAACGGTAAGACCATGATGGTCGAGCAAGTTTGCGCGAAATTGAAGCGCGAAGCAATGCGAGTTAATATCTCCATCGAGACGGATGAGGATGATCTGATTGGCGGCAATACACTTGTCGACGGCAACGTAGTCTACCGCGAGGGTCCTGTACTTACCGCAATGAAGCGCGGTGCAGTGCTTGTATTAGACGAGATTGACCGAGGCTCTAACAAGCTAATGTGTCTTCAAGCTATTATGGAAGGCAAGCCATACTTCAACAAGAAGACTGGTGAGATCATCTCCCCGGCTCCAGGGTTTACTATCATCGCAACTGCGAATACTAAAGGTCGCGGATCTGATGACGGTAAGTTTATGGGTGCCCAGATTTTAGATGAAGCATTCTTAGAGAGATTCGCAATCACAGTTGAGCAAGAGTATCCATCTGCTGCCCAAGAGAAGAGAATCGTGCTTGGCAAGATGCGAGTCGCTGACTGTGTTGATGAGACTTTTGCTACCAATCTCGTGACATGGGCTGAAGTGATCCGAAAGACTTTCTACGAGGGTGCCATCGATGAACTGATCTCTACCCGCCGCCTAGAACACATCGTTAAAGCGTTCTCAGTGTTCGGTGACAAGATGAAAGCAATCGAGTTGTGTGTTAATCGATTCGACACTGACACAAAGCAAGCGTTCTTGGACCTCTACACCAAAGTAGATGACGAAGTATCACTAGCTGATGATCCGACTGAAGAAGTCGCTACCGATGAAGAGGTGCCTTTCTAATGAGTATTGACTATAGATACAACGAAGACAATGCAATACGAGACTTACTGGATTATGTGGATGATACTTATAGTCAACACTATTCCAAAAATAAGTTTCAGGCAACCGAGTTTATTATTGATAGCGGTCATGGCGATGGATTTTGCATCGGTAACATCATGAAGTATGCCCAGAGATATGGCAACAAAGATGGTTACAACCGCAAAGACCTAATGAAAGTGCTACACTATGCCCTTATCCAGTTACATGTACACGACACAAGAGAGAGTGTCACTGCTGACCGGACAGAGGGCATACCAGTAGTTGATAATACATCAGCATACCATATTTAAAATTATAACCGAATCCGCAAGGATACCTAGCAGCGATGTGTGTGACCTCTCTCTCAATTGTAACTCCACATCGCTGTTTAGGTTTTTTTGTTATAAAAAATATACTACCGTTTAACTATTGACAACACCCCTATTTTATTATATAATAATTGTACTGATTCTAACTGTGAGGAAGACCTGTGAAAATATCAAAAACTACGATGGAAGTTCTGAAGAATTTTGCTTCAATCAACAGCAATATTCTTGTCCGTAAGGGCAATGTTCTATCGACCATATCAACTGGGGTAAATATATTCTCCCGGGCTGAGGTTACAGAAACCTTCGACCGCGAGTTTGCTATCTATGACTTGAATAGTCTGCTTGCCCTACTGACTATGATGGAAGATACCGATGTTGATTTCGGTGAAGATTGCATTACCATCAGTAAGGACACAAGTGAGTTCAAATATTACTATGCCGATAAGTCAATCATAGTTGCAGCTCCCGATAAGACAATCGAGGTAGACAACCACTACGAATTCAATTTGACTGCTACGATGATCGACACAATGAAACGTGCCGCGGCTGTAATCTCTGCTCCTATGTTGAGTGTAGTTGCTAAGAATGGCCTGGTCAAGATGAGCGTTGGTGATCCATCTACTCCCCGCAGCAATACATACACCCAAGATATTGGTGAATTCGATGGCGAGTTTGACTGCCGAATACCAATTGAGAACTTCAAGGTTATCTCTGCTAACTATGTTACTGTCCTCAGCAAGAAGAAGTTTATGTATCTTTCGAATGACAAAACAAAGTATTGGTTAGCTCTTGATCCTAACTCTCAGATAGGGTAGGGCTGATATGAAAGAGCTTGACGTGGGTACACTAGTACCAACCGTGACATTTAAAACCCGAGTTCGGGATGAGACTATCAAGGATGATAATCCATTTAAATGGGAAGACTTAACTACAGATCAAATATTTAAAGACAGACGAGTAATTCTATTTGCACTTCCCGGAGCATTTACTCCAACGTGTTCAGCACTTCAGTTGCCATCGTTTGAAATAATGCACTCCCAATTTATTGAAGCGGGTATAGATGATATCTACTGCCTGTCAGTGAATGATTCGTTTGTCATGAATCAGTGGTCCAAATGGGCTGGCGTGAAGAACATCAAAGTTATTCCAGACGGTTCTGGTGAATTTACTCGCAACATGGGAATGTTGGTTGACAAGAACAATCTGTCATTTGGTATGAGATCATGGAGATATGCCATGTTAGTCAATGATGGTGTTGTTGAGAAATATTGGATCGAGCCTGGTAAATGTGATAATGCAGAAGATGATCCATATGGAGAAACCTCTCCTGACAAGTTACTACAGTACGTTATACTTGAGAGCCCAGTACCAGCACCAGCAGGGAGGAATCTGCAATTAGATTTGTTTGAATCTGTTGACTCCAAAGCAGTAATGAGTTAAACTATATATTATATTATGAATGGAGTGATCATGGAAAACAAAGAGTTTTTATTCGTTGAGCGATATCGCCCACGAACATTAGACGAGTGTATCTTACCCGACTCGCAGCTAAAAGTATTCAAGCAGTTTGTAAAAGCAGGCGAGATTCCAAACATGTTGTTGTGCGGCACCGCGGGCACGGGCAAGACTACGGTTGCCCGTGCCCTGTGTCATGAATTGGGATGTGATTACATTGTTGTTAACGGTTCCGAAGAGTCTGGTATCGATGTCCTGCGTACCAAGATTAAGAACTTTGCAAGCACGATGTCATTTGAGAACAAGCCAAAAGTGGTCATTCTCGATGAGGCTGATTACTTAAATCCCAACTCAACTCAGCCTGCTCTGCGTGGTTTCATTGAGGAGTTCTCAAAGAACTGTCGGTTCATTTTCACATGCAACTTCAAGAATCGAATCATTGAGCCACTGCACAGTCGGACCACTGTAATTGATTTCAAACTTGATCGATCAGCACGACCAGAAATGGCTGCTCGTTTTCACAAGCGAATGAAGTTTATCCTCGATGAAGAGGGTGTAAAATATTCAGATAAGGTTCTTGCTGAACTGCTCAAGAAATACTTTCCCGACTACCGTAGGGTTCTTAATGAACTTCAGCGATACTCTGTTGGTGGTACCATCGATGAAGGTATACTAAGCAACCTTGCTGAAATCAACACTAAGGGATTGATCGACAGTCTCAAAGATAAAGACTTTAAGAAGATGCGCCAGTGGGTTGCCAACAACGTTGACAGTGATCCGCAGGGCATTTATCGTAAAGTGTATGATGCATTGATCGACAAAGTAAAGCAGGTGCCACACTTGGTACTATTGATTGCTGACTATCAATACAAAGCAGCCTTCGTAGCAGATCCAGAAATCAATCTTACTGCATGTCTGGTTGACATTATGGCTAGCGTGGAGATGAAGTGATGGATATACAAAGTGACGTAGAAAAATTTATGCGAAGTGCCGACCAACCAACCAAGACTGTTCCTGCTTTTGCCGCGACAGAGCAAGAACAACTTTATATGAATCTGATCACCGAGGAGTATGAAGAGCTACTGGAAGCATTCGCGAATAAAGATATCGTTGAAGTAGCCGATGCTGTGTGTGATATTATATGGGTTCTCAGCGGCCTTGCATCGACTCTTGGCATACCAATTGAAGCATGTTGGAATGAAGTTCGAGCATCAAACAATAGTAAAGTTGTTGATGGCAGAATGATCAAAGACGAGGCAGGTAAAGTAATGAAGCCGGACGGATACTTCAGACCAAATCTAAAGAAGGTAATGTTCTCTTGAGTTTAGAGAAACTTCTTGGAGTGAAGGCACATGAAGCCATTGATCCAGAGACATATAAGGTCAAGAAGAAGTCCATCAGCCCGTTTGATTTTGCCAACAGTATCAACTATACTAAAGAGAATCTGATTGTCGATGATTGGTCAGAGAAACAGTACAGTGCATTTATTGTTAACAAGGCACTGTCGTATGGTAGAGATACTGTCAAACTAGCCAATGAGATGAATTCACGCCCACATCTTGATGCTAAGATGCAATACGATTTTCTACGGAGCCTGATACGAAAAGCCAAACGATACAATAAATGGTTGAAGCCAGAGAAAGAAGAGAATCTTCAACTGATTAAAGATTACTTTGGTTACAACAATACCAAGGCACAAGAAGCCATGCGAATACTTACTGATGAGGATCTAGTGAGTATAGAAAAACTAATGTCGAGGGGTGGTAAAGTATAATTTGTATAAATACAGATATAAAGCCACCAACAACATGACGTAAGTTTTCGTAGGAATTAATAATGAGTGAGGATTTCTTTGATATTGATTTCCCTGGATATAGTCCACTGGAGATAAATCTAAAGAATGCAGATGATTTTTTAAAAGTTCGTGAAACATTATCCCGTATCGGGGTCGCTTCTAAAAAAGATAAAGTTCTGTATCAATCATGTCATATCCTGCACAAGCAGGGTAGATATTTCATCACGCATTTTAAAGAGCTATTTGCATTGGATGGCAAAGCAGCAGACTTTACCGAGAACGATATTCAACGTAGAAACACGATTGCTAAGTTGCTGTCCGATTGGGGCTTAGTTGTTGTCATTAATTCTGATGCATTCTTTGAAGACACCGCGCCGCTCAGTCAGATAAAAGTTTTAGCATTCAAAGAGAAGGGTGAATGGTCTTTGGTTGCAAAGTACAATATAGGTAAGAAACGGTAGAAATACCGAATAATCGCTAGAGACATGAAAGTGTTCTAGCACAAACGAGATGCCGCAAGGATCTCACAATTAATCTCGCTGAAAGGGAGAATGAAAATGGTACGAAAGTATACAAGTATAGACGTTGGTAAAATTTTTGAAGATTGGAAGTCCCATGCAATTGGGTTCGACCGAATGTTCGATAGCATGACAGCAGGATCCTCTCCTGCGCCGTATCCACCATACAACATAGTAAAACTCGATGACGATAAATTTTCTATCGAAATCGCTGCCGCTGGTTTTCGCGAGGACGAATTTAACGTCAACGTAGTACCAGAAGGCAATCAACTAATCGTTCAGGGCATACAGGAACGAGATAGTGGAGATGCAGAGGAGAAAGAGTATTATCACAAAGGAATAGCCGCTAGAAACTTTACTCGACATTTTTCATTAGCGGAAGGTGTTCAAGTTCAAAGTGCATCGTTTGAGAATGGTATGCTTAACATCTTACTTATTCGAATCGTGCCAGAAGAGAAGAAAACCATAGAAATTAAGGTTACTTCGATTAAGCCCGAATCAAGCAAGGAGCTGTTGCAAGAAAGTTGATGAAAAGAAATTGAGTTAGTTAACTATTATATTATGATTAGGAGTAGTCCGTTATGAGCAAGAAGACAAGTAAGAAGACAAGCAAAGCAGTTGACCAATTGGGAGATAAGCCACATATTTGTGGTGTAAAGTTGGTATCTGGGGAAGATATAATCTGCATACTCAAGTTGGAAAAGGAACAGAGTCGCTATATGATGCAGAATCCAGCACTGATATTTCTTAAGGAAATGGATAAAGACCCAGAGAAATTCCAAATTGTTTTCAGCCCATTTTGTCCCGCGGCTCATGACGGACAAATCTCAATCGTTACTGACAAGCTAGTCGGTATGTATGCACCAACTACCGAGATAGTGGAACAGTATCGCAACAAATACCGCCATCCCGGTGTCTCAGTTCCTACGGCTGAACCATCAGATGATTTACCTCCAAAATTTGAAGGATAATGCTTGACATTACCACTGTTACCGTGTTATAATATGTATTCAATAGTGAGGGTATTTAATGTCAAGTTTTTATTCATTTGCATGGCAGTACGGCAACAACATTCTGACTCGCGGAGTGCGAGACGGTAAGAAGTTCGTTGAACGGCAGCCATTCCAGCCAACTCTTTATGTCCGTGGTGACTCTAACTCAGAGCATCGCGGCCTTTATGGGGAGCCGCTGAAGTCCATACAGTTTGCAGACAACAATGACTGCCGAGAGTTCATGGACAAGTACAGTAAGATCGACAACTATCCCATCTATGGGCAGACGGATCTGACATATCAGTACATCACAAGAAACTATCCGGGTGCCATAGAATTCGATCTGTCTGCACTATCGATACAGGCAATGGATATTGAAACCACTGCCGAGCATGGTTTTCCGGACGTAGACAATCCCCTAGAAGAAGTTCTGTTGATCTCGATGGTAGATAATCTAACCAAGAAGATTCGCACATGGGGAACTGGTGAGTGGAAATGTGTATCTGATGAAGTACGCGACCTAGATGTAGAATACATCGCATGTGCTGATGAGTACGAGCTACTCGAAAAGTTTATGTCTTGGTGGGTCTCGGAGTATCCAGATATCATCACTGGTTGGAATTCCAAGTTCTTTGATATTCCATATCTGATTTCTCGTATTGGTCGTATCTTTGGCAATGACGCTAAGAATTCATTTAGCCCATTCAACATGACCCGCAAGCGCACCATCACAATTCACAATCAAGAGAGGACTACATACGACATTAAAGGGGTTACTCACTTAGATTATCTTGATCTCTATCAGAAGTTCACCTACGCAGCCCAGGAGTCATATAAACTTGATTACATTGCTGAAGTAGAACTTGGTAAGAACAAGCTGGAGAATCAGTACGAGACTTTTCGTGAGTTCTATGAGAATGATTGGAATAAGTTCATCGATTATAACATCATCGATGCCAAGATTGTTGACGAACTTGAAGACAAGATGAAGTTGATCGAACTGATTGCCACGATGGCATATGACTCCAAGTGTAACTTTGAAGATGTCTATTCCTCAGTACGAACTTGGGATTGTCTGTTGTATAATCACCTTCTTGAAAAGAACATAATGATTCCTCAGAAGAAGCGATTTGCAGAACAGACGGGCATCAAAGGTGGATATGTTCAAGAGCCAGTCCCAGGCAAGTACAAGTGGGTTGTGTCTGTTGATGCTACCTCTCTGTATCCATCAATCATTATGCAACACAATCTATCACCAGAGAAGTTCGCGGATGTCAGCCCACTAGATTGCACAGTCGATTCTCTATTAGAACGGCGCCACGATACCTCAAATTTGAAAGAACAGAATCTCTCAATGGCAGCTAACGGCTACTGTTTCACCCGCGAAACACAGGGCTTGTTTCCAGAGATAACGCAGAAGTTTTTCGATGATCGCCAGCGATACAAGAAGCTGATGAAAGATGCCGAGCGTGAATACGAGAAGACCAAAGATCCCAAGCTATTGGATGATATCGCAAAATACAACAACTTCCAGATGGCGAGAAAGATTCAGTTAAACTCCCTGTTTGGCGCGATGGGCAATAAGTACTTCAGATATTTTGACGAGCGAATTGCGGAGGGCATTACCCTGACTGGTCAGTTCATCATCCGAGAGACAGCCAAAGCACTTGATGAATATCTAAATAAGTTTGTCGGTACCGAGGGCATCAACTACTCCTTCTATTCTGATACTGACTCATGTTATATCACCCTTGATCCACTGGTCGAGAAGTACATGCAGGGCATGACCAAAGATCAAATCATTGATGCAATCGACAAACTAACCACAGACAAGTTAGAGCCTGCAATCAACGCAGCCATGGCTGACATATGTGGATATATGAATGCATTTGATGAGAAGATATTCTTTAAGCGAGAAGCAATCGCCGACACGGGTATCTGGATCGCCAAGAAACGATACGCACTTAATGTATACGACAATGAGGGAGTGCGGTACACCGAGCCTAAACTGAAAGTCATGGGCTTAGAAATTGTTCGCTCATCTACGCCAGCACCAGTTCGTAAGTCGCTTAAAGAAGCGGTGCGTCTGTGCCTGACTGCGGAGGAGACAGACCTACAAGAGTTTGTTGATGCGACATGGCAAGCATTCAAAGATATGACACCAGAGCAGATTGCCTTCCCTCGTGGCTGCAACAATCTAAAAAAGTATTCATCATCATCCCACATATATTCCAAGGGTACTCCAATGCATGTTCGTGGTGCATTGATGTACAATCACCAATTACGTGGGGCTAAATTAACACACAAGTATCAGGAGATTAGGGAAGGGGATAAGATTAAATTTATCTATCTCAAAGAGCCAAACATCATCTTTGAAAATGTGATAGGATTCAATGGTAAATTACCTCCTGAATTTGACTTGCATCGCTACGTGGATTATGATATGATGTTTACTAAAGCATTTATTGAACCAATGAACACAATCACGCAAGGCCTCAACTGGAATCCCAGACCAGTTGCATCACTCGCTGGATTATTTTCGTGAACCAAACACAACTGAGAGTATAATATATGAGCCTAATTGACAAGATAAAAAGTAATTCAACCATCAAAGAGAGTTCTGTGCTGACAGACTCCAAGTTTTTCGGATCGAAAGACCTGATTCAAACTTCGGTGCCAGCATTGAACGTGGCTCTGAGTGGCAAACTAGATGGTGGTCTAACACCCGGGCTGACCGTATTCGCTGGTCCATCAAAGCATTTTAAGACAGCGTTTGCAATGCTGTTGGCTAAGTCTTATCTGGACAAGTACGATGATGGTGTCATTTTATTTTACGATTCAGAATTTGGGGCACCACAGGGATACTTCACCAGCTTTGGCATCAACACTGATAGAGTGATCCATACACCCATCACCGACATCGAGCAGTTAAAGCATGATGTTATGTCACAGATGAATGGCTTCCAACGAGGCGATCATGTAATGATTATCATTGACTCTGTTGGCAACCTAGCATCAAAGAAAGAAGTTGATGATGCGCTTGATGGTAAGTCTGTTGCTGATATGACCCGCGCCAAACAAATGAAGTCGCTGTTTAGAATGATCACACCACACTTAACAATCAAAGATATTCCTGCAATCGTAGTCAATCATACCTATATGGAAATTGGGATGTTTCCTAAAGCGGTTGTTTCAGGCGGAACTGGAATTTATTATTCCGCAAACGAGATATTTATTATTGGTCGACAGCAAGAGAAAACGGGTAGTGATGTCGTTGGTTACAATTTCATTATCAACGTGGAGAAATCAAGATTCGTCCGAGAGAAGTCTAAGATTCCACTTGAAGTTACGTTTGAAGGCGGCATCAGCAAGTGGTCAGGGCTGTTAGACATGGCTATCGAGGCTGGTCATGTAGTCAAACCCTCTAATGGATGGTATCAAATCGCTAGTGATGGTACTGACAGCAAGAAGTTTCGCCGTAAAGAAACTGATACCAAAGAGTTTTGGATTCCAATTCTATCTGACAAGTCATTCAATGAGTGGATCGAACGCCGATATATTATCTCAAGTGAACGTATCATGAATGAAGAAGTCACTTCGGAAGATGTTTCAGCAGCATACTCGGATGAGTAATGGCGGAGTCACCAACAACACACACGAATGTGATAAATGTTTGGGTACAATTGTTGACATGGAAGCCGCTTTATGTTTTAATAGTATAGACAAAGACTTGTATCTATGTGAACCTTGCATAGAGCAAATACGAAAAGAATTCATAGAGGAAGAGTTAAAGAATGGATAATATTGAGCAAATTATAATTGCACACCTTTGTAATGATGAAGAGTATATACGAAAAGTAATACCCTTTATGAAAGAAGAGTACTTCGGCGAGCCAGCAACTCGCCAAGTATTCAATGCTGTTAATAATTTTGTGGACAAATACAACTCGGTGCCATCTAAGTCTGCCCTGTTGATTGCACTGCAAGAAAATCGCCAAGTCACTGAAGAACTTTATGGTACATGTGAGACCTTAATCAATGCGATGCAGCCCGATGTGGGTGTAGAGCAAGCATGGCTCCTAGATGAGACAGAGAAATTCTGTAAAGACAAGGCATTGTACAACGCCATTATGCAATCGATTCAGATTATCGATGGTGGTGATAAGTCGATGGACAAAGGCGCATTGCCTAGTATCCTATCCGAAGCACTTGGTGTTGGCTTTGATAATAATGTCGGCCACGATTATTTAGAGAATGCCGATGCGCGGTATGAATTCTACCATAGAGTAGAAGAGATGATTCCATTCGATCTCGATTATTTCAATCGCATCACGGATGGTGGTCTTAGAAACAAGACATTGAATGTCGCACTTGCCGGCACAGGTGTTGGAAAATCTCTGTTCATGTGTCACATGGCAGCCTCGTGTATTGCACAGGGCAAGAATGTTTTATACATCACATGTGAGATGGCAGAAGAACGTATTGCCGAACGAATCGATGCTAACATGATGAACGTAGCTATAGGTGATCTGAAATCTTTATCCAAGAAAATGTTTGATGATAGAGTCAAGAAAATTCAAGATAAAGTTGATGGTCGACTAATCATCAAAGAGTATCCCACCGCTTCTGCACATGCTGGTCACTTCAAGGCATTATTGGATGAGTTGAGACTCAAACGAACTTTTGCTCCTGATATTATCTTCATTGACTATCTGAATATTTGTTTGAGCAGCCGATTTGGTGGTAGTTCGAATGCCAATTCATATACCATCATTAAGAGTATCGCCGAAGAATTGCGTGGTCTTGCAGTTGAGATGAATGTGCCAATTGTAACAGCGACACAGACCACCCGCGGCGGCTACAATAATAGTGATGTTGAACTGACGGATACCTCAGAATGTATATTCGTTGACGAGAAGGTTACAATGCGAAACGGCGAAACAAAACGTATGGGAGATGTGGTATTCGGGGACCAGATCAAAACAAACGATGATTACAAAACTGTTATGAAAGTGCATCATCCAAAAACAAAAGACTGTGTTAAAATACTTCTAAAATCAGGTAAGACTATCATCGTATCGAAAGACCATGTTTTTCCCACCTCCTCGGGTCGTAAATCTGTTAATACTGGTCTTCAAATTGGTTCTAAAATGAACACTTCGCATGATTAAATCTGTCGTTAAAATCACAATTTGTATAAATATCATTAAACGAACAACAGATTTAATGATATGAGAAAATGTAAAACAACAGAAAAAGTAGAATTTGTACGGATAATAAACGGGTCAAATTATCCGGACTTATTGTCTTTGCAATTAGATGTGTTTATAGAAGCCGGATACTCTTGGTCAAAAATGAAAAGAAGGCTACAAGTATTATCTGATATATCATATCGATATGAGAAAAGCGCGATACAGGAGAAATATGATGAATATTTCTCCTCGGGGCAATATGAAAAATTGCGAATTCGATATGGCGAAGAACGGGTGGTACAATATAAATCTGCATTATCAAAACGCCCAAGGGCTGAAGTTGTTTCTAATCTTACGAAGTCGTATTGGATCAATAAGGGATATACCCTAGATGAGGCAATTTCTGCTATATCCAAGATACAATCAAGTTACGCAAAAAGAAGAAGCCCTGCATCATATGCCAATCACTCTGCTAAGATAAAGATTTCATTAGATTATTGGACATCACGTGGGTATACTGTTGAAGAGGCCGAATTATTAAGATCACCCTATCTATTAGAATGTAGTACTAGTTTGGAGGGGTTCATTGCCAGACACGGTGAACAGGAAGGGACTGCTAAGTATTTTTCAAAAATTGAAACATATAAAGAAAGTATGAGAAATAACTTATCCAATAGAAGAACGGGCGGCACTGTTTCAAAAGAATCAATAAAATTCTTTATACCACTATACAAATATTGCCGCCAGCTTGGAATATCCAGAGAAGATATATATTTTGGTATTAATGGTTCACGCGAATTCTTTCTAAGAAAGCCGCAGAAGAAAAACGAAGGCAAATTTTTAGATTTTTGTATACCTAGTCTAAAAATTGTGGTGGAATACAATGGTACGTTCTGGCATCCCAGAAAAAGGGAAGATTGGAATAGTCCATTTGTTGATTATGACACCGCATTAGCAGCAGATAACTTGAGATATGATCTGATAGAATCAAGAATGTTTGATTGTCATATCGTGTGGTCAGATGATGATTTGAATGCAAAACAAAACGAAATCAGGAAAGATATTAATGAAAGGTACACACATGAATGATATGAATACAGTTCCAAGAGACGATCAATTTTACAAATGTTTTGCCATGGCAGGAAGTCTCATCGAGCGAGGATACTCAATTGGTAACATTAGTCAAACTGAATTGGCAGAGACCCTTTGGAAATTGGAGGCAGAGAAAGCAGAGAAGAACGAGAAGTCGGATTCCAATCTAATTTATAACGATGAAATTGTGTCCATCGAAGAAGTTGGCGCCCTAGAGACAATAGACATCTCCGTATCAGGCGACAACTTATTCTATTGCAACGGAATATTAACTAAAAACAGTTTTGGTTTACCTGCAACGGCCGATCTGATGTTCGCCTTGATCTCCACTGAGGAGTTAGAAGCGCAGGGTCATATCATGGTCAAGCAATTAAAGAACCGTTACAATAATGCCAACGAGAACAAACGATTTATGATAGGGGTTGACAGATCCAAGATGCGATTGTATGACTTAGAGGAATCATTCCAACAGAACATCACAGACGCTGGCAGAACTGCCGACAAGAACGAGCAAACATATGATGATTCTGTTCCAATGTTTGATAGAACCGCATCAGCGGCGGGATTAGATAAGATAAAATATTGATACTTTTTGGTTAGTATAAATACAGTTACTGGAGAGATATATGAATCAATTACTTATTGGTATTATTCTTGCATTTGGTATAACTGGATACTTCTACTACAATCAAACGCAAACCGAATTAACCGAGTTACGGACACAAGTCCTGGCTTACGAGATGAAGTTTGCTGTACAAGAAGATACTATAAATACATTACAAGAACAACACGCAATACAGACAGATGCGCTTGTTGAAATGGCGGAGAACAATCGAGATATTATTGCCGAGCGCGACCGGTATCTAGATGTATTCCGTAGACATGACTTAGCAAAACTGGCAAATGCGAAGCCGGGGATGCTAGAACCTAGAGTTAATAATGCAACTAAAAAAGTTTTTGAAAGCCTCGAAAAAGATAGCACTTTCGATTTCAGTGCTGGTGCTCATTAATGGATGTTCTCTTTTAAAGAAGGCACCACGTGAAGTAGAAATTAAGACCGTTCAGCTTCGAACACAAATACAACAGCCTGTATTGCCTCGCGCAATTGTCATGAAGGAACCCAAGTGGTATGTTGTATCTAATGCGAACATCGATGATTTCATGTCGCGCATTGGAAAAGAAACCGGGGGTGTATTTTTCGCAATGTCTCCCGGAGATTATGAGTTAATGGCATATAATCTGCAAGAAATTAAGCGATTTATTAAAGAAATAAAAGAAGTGATTGTATATTACCGCGCGGTAACCCTAGATGATGAAATAGAAAACTCAGATAGGAAATTACCAAATGGCCAACAAACAGCTAGACAAGAATAGTGTATTAAATAGCGCAGACATGGATGGTGACGGAGTAGTCACCGACGCCGAGTTGGAAAAACACGAGCGAATGTTGCGAATGGAGAATGAAGACAAGCGCGAAGATGCGATGCGGAATATGGCATGGTTCGCTCTCGCTGGAATGCTCCTCTATCCATTCGCAGTTGTCATTGCGGTTGCAACAGGATTAGAAGGAGCATCCAAGATACTCGGTGATATGGCAGCAACATATTTTGTCTCCGTAGCTGGTATTGTCGCAGCATTCTTTGCCGCACAATCAGTCGGTCGAAGCCGCGGCGGATAAGAATAAATCCTAGACATCACCCACCCTCCTCATTGGCACGATGTTCCTCTCTGATTTAAAAATACATGAAAATAACTGATAAAAACCAGAAATAGGGGTTGACTTTTGGCACCATTGTGTTATAATAGATATATAAATTGAGGATGGAGAATACATTATGTACAAGTTATTTCAGATTTCGGTACCCAGAGAGCAGATGCTCGAAGTCAATCGACTAGGTTGGGCTGAAGCGTTCAAGCATTATCCCCTAGTTGAAGCACAGCAAGCACTCTGCATGGGTGGATCAGAATCATGGGTAACATCATATGATTCACTGTTCACCCACGTGGCCGACCTTACTGCTGATAATCTAGAAGAGGCGTTCCGTCTCCACAATTTCCAGGAAGAAGATAAAATCATCCGTCATGCCAGACAGCATACTATGTCGGTCGGCGATGTTCTTGTCGGTGAGTACGGAGATGCCCATATGTGTGACAAAAGTGGATGGACTCAATTGATGTCCAGTAGTATAGGATCAGATGAGGCAACAGCGTAATGAATAGTCTACAAGAGAAACCCAACGAGGATCATATTCGCAACGGTGGTTGTTATGATCGCGGCGCGGCAGATAGCTACTATGGTAGACCACGCGCTCCACATTACTTCGTGGCTGAAAGCTATGCATCGGAGTTAGTAGAAGAGCATGACATGACCCAAGAAGAGAGTATTCAATATTCTCAGGGCTACACGGACAACGAATTAGAAGGCAGTTTTAAAGAATGGTAAAATTCAATCCACAAGAAGTCGAGAATTCCAAGAGAATTTTCAAATCGGCCACGCCGAAGTATACTGCTGATTGGTATATTAAATGGATTGCATCGATATTTGTATTAAGTGCCATGGCATTTAGATCGACGGGTGGCTTTCCCGAGTATGACATAATCCTATCATTTATTGGCTGTCTGCTGTGGTTAGTAGTATCGATCATATGGCAAGATAGAGCATTAATAGTACTGAATGCAGCAGCCTCGGTGATGCTAGCCTCTGGAGTTATCAAACAATTCATTGAAATTCCATTATAAGTAGCTGAGTATGACCAACCGAACCAACCGGAGTCGCTTCCGGATAATATGCAAATTGCAATGCATATGAAGTAGAAGTCCTGTGGCAGGGATAAAACTATTGCACGATGGCAAGTAGCTCGTATTCTGGGATGCGTTAGTGGGTAGTAATGGAGACTTATTCAGTCGTTGAAGGTGTTACCCACACTCAGGCTCTCATTGCTCTTATAAATAAAAAGAGTAACACATTGATTGGATATATTATGCCTACCTATAAATTTAAGAACGATATTACTGGTGAAGTTTGGGAACAATTCATGGGCATAAGTGCAAGTGAAGTTTGGCTCGAAGAGAACCCCGACTGCCACAAGATGCCCATTGCGATGTCAATAATTGGCGGCACAGGTGATGCAGTAAAACCAAACGGTGGATTCACCGAAGTAATGCAAGGAATTGCAGCAGCTAATCCATACTCGCCACTGGCGGACACATATGGAAAGAAAGACCCCACGTCGGTCAAACTACGAAACACTGTAGCCAACGTCAAGAAGAAAGTTGGCAACACACTGGAATAACGATTGAAATTCGCGAAAGACATAAATACGAAGTAGATCGCGGCATTGAATTAGAAGTTAAGAACTTAGAAAAAACTACGGGAACAAAAAAGGCAAGTTTGTCTATTCCAGTGAGATAAAAATCTAAGATAAATCCAAGTTAACACACAAGAAGAAAATACTGGACGTAGAGAAAGATGATTAAATTTTCTAGTTATCTCATTGAAGATGCAAACGGCAAGAATTTGCACCTAGAGCATCTTGAGGATGAGATAATAAATTTTGGCATAAACGGTGGCAGAGGTGCCATTAATTTTCTACGATCATTAAGAGATATGATGGCTGGCCATTCCCGTTCTTCACTCAACATGACAGTTAAGTGGGACGGCGCACCAGCCATCTTTGCAGGTATAGACCCAAGTGACGGTAAATTTTTTGTAGCAAAGAAGTCAGTATTCAATAAGACTCCGTTGTTATATAAATCGATAAGAGAGATCGAAACCGACGCTCGGCTACCCGCAGCACTGAAGCCTAAATTCAAACTCGCATTAATAGAGTTTGGTAAATTAGGAATCAAAAATGTCCTACAGGGCGATTTGATGTTTACAAAAGAAGACCTCGAGAATGAAACTATCGACGGTCAAAAGTACACTACATTTCAACCGAACGCAATTGTATATGCTGTTCAACGTGACTCAGCATTGGATAAGAAAATCAAATCTGCAAAGATTGGTGTCGTTTGGCATACCACATATACTGGACCATCACTTGAGAAAATGACTGCATCGTTTGGTGCCAATATCAAAAATCTCAAATGGAACAAAAATATATGGATGGATGATGCTACATACAAGGATACCAGCGGCACCGCCACATTTACTGCTTCAGAGACTGCTGTTGTTACTGCTAAACTTGCAGAGACAGGCAGACAATTTCAAAAAATTGACTCTAATGAATTGGCTAAATTCTTACGGCTACAAGCATCACTAACAGGTAAGTTTGTTGGTGCTAGTCTGAAGACTTACAACAATTCCAAAGTCAGAATTGGCGCAGAGATAACGAATCCAAAGGCACACGCTCAAGGTTACTTAGCATGGGTTGAAGCTAAATTCGACACAGAAAAAGCCAAGTTAAAGACCGAGAAAAGCCAGATCGCAATCGAGGACAAAAAGACCGAGACCCTCCGAGAAATTAGTAAGTTAGTCATCTTACTTGAAAACGTCATCATCTTCCAGAATTTACTTGTTGCTGCGAAGATGATGATAGTTTCCAAGCTTGATAAAGTAAAACAAATAACCAACACTTTTGTTCGTACATCAACTGGCATGAAGGTAGTTAATCCAGAAGGATATGTCGCAATTGATCGAGTTAATGGAAATGCAGTGAAACTTGTTGACCGTATGGAATTTTCATACAACAATTTTACCGCCATCAAGGCTTGGGATAGATAAATAGGTTTAATAATTAGTATAAATAGTTACTGATGATACTCTAACCGAAGAGATTTTAAACCATGTTCCGTAATATAAACGAAGCGAAAGAAAAACATATTGTGTTTGCATTCGGCAGATTCAATCCTCCCACTGCTGGCCACAGTAAACTCATTGATAAAGTGCAGTCCGAGGCGCGGAAGCGTAATGCAGGCAATCGAATCATTGTGAGTCATTCGCAGGACAAACACAAGAATCCCCTGACTGCCCAAGATAAGATCAAGTATCTGTCACAGATTCATCCTACCGTCAAATTCGAAGCATCTTCCAGAACATATCCCCACTTCATTGCACATCTGAAAAAGATGCACAAAGAAGGGCACACACATGTCACCATGGTAGCTGGCTCTGACCGAGTACAAGAATTCCAACGACTTGCTGATAAGTATAATGGCAAAGACTATGAGTTCAAACAACTGAAAGTTGTGTCTGCGGGTGAGCGAGATCCTGACGCGGAGGGTGTTACTGGCATCAGTGGCACTAAGATGCGCGCCCATGCGTCCAATAACGATTTTAAATCATTCAAACTCGGGCTACATACACGAGCAAGCGCCGTTGTTGCGAAGAACTTATTCAAGGCAGTTCGTAAAGGAATGCAACTCCATGAAGGCGATGTGCGCCACTCCTTCTTCAGTTTTATTCAGGAACAATAATGTCTCTATCAATACTACAAAAAAAATGCGGTGTATCCGCCGATGGTCTTTTCGGTCCCGGCACAATAAACGCTGCTGCGAAATACTACGAGCTAACAGACCTAGAAGCGGCTCATTTCTTCGGCCAAGTCGGTCACGAGAGCGGCAACTTTAAAGCATTCAGTGAAAATCTAAATTACTCCGCTAAAGCATTAGACTCTATATTCGGAAAATATTTTGTAAGAGCAGGTCGAGACTCAGAAGAATTTGCACGACAGCCAGAGAAAATTGCCAACGTAGTCTATTCAGGCAGAATGGGTAATGGCAACGAAGCATCTGGTGACGGCTGGAAGTATCGTGGTCGAGGTGCGCTTCAGCTTACAGGCAGGAACAACTACGAAGCCTTCGCCAGCTCTCTTGGCAATGACGATATCATAGAAAATCCAGAGTGCGTGGGAGAAGAGTTTGCATTTGAATCTGCTATGTTCTTTTTCAAGCAAAATAATCTCTGGGAAATTTGCAATGAGGGTGTGAATGATGCTATAATAGAGAAGTTGACAAAGCGCATCAACGGCGGCACCCACGGTTTAGCAGATAGAACTGAAAAGACAAAAAAATATTATAGTTATGTAACTCGCAAATAGGAATTATTATGAAGCCAATTGGATTAATTATCGTAGCAATTCTACTTACTGCATGTGGTAGTATACTGAATTTGATACCAGATCGATTTGATAATGTCGAATTCGCACATCTTGTCTCGTTAAATGTGGATGCAAACATGTCCCGACAAGGATGTGAAATAGCAGTTGACACATACAAGAATGCATTGTTCCTCAAGAAGTACTCCGAGGGCACAATGAATAAAACCAACAACGAAATCTACGGCGAGATACACTCCCTAGTAGAAGAATTGTACAGGCGAGAAGCTCCATCCGTGATGTATTGTAAACTTAAATGGAACAATATTATCGAAGCAACGGATGCTGCAATCGCTTTATCCGGTAAAAGAATTAAAAAATAAGGAATGATGAATATGATTGAATCAGAAGAAGCATTATTACTACACTATGAAAAGAAAGTAATGGAACTACAAAACTACCTAGTGAGTGAAGAAATTACTCGCTCTGAGTACGATGAATTAATAAAAGACTTCGCCGACGTAGACGCAATTCGTGATAACATCGGTGATGAGAAGATGAAGATACATGCGGAAATGATTATAACACATCTTTCCAAACTCTTAACTGTCATTTAAGTATAAATACTAGTATGAATAAAACATTCGCAGATTTCGTAGAATTAGATGAGGGTATCAATGACCCTGGCATCTTTAAAGCCGTGTTTCTTGCAGGCGGACCTGGTAGTGGTAAGTCATTTATCGCCGGCAAGGCTGCCCTAACTGTCTTTGGATTGAAACTTGTAAATTCGGACATCGCATTTGAAATAGCACTGAAGAAAGCTGGATTAGAAGCATCCCCGGAGAACATTTTCACAACTAAGGGTCAGTCACTTAGAGATAGAGCCAAGAAGTTAACCAAAATGAGACAGACAGGATATATCGATGGAAGAATCGGTCTGATCATTGACGGCACAGGCAAAGACTACAACAAGATTGCAGGGCAGAAGAAAGGACTAGAAGAGCTTGGCTATGATTGTGCAATGATCTTTGTTAACACAAGTGAAACAACTGCACAAGACCGAAATCTGGATCGCGAACGGACTATGCCACAGGCCCAAGTTTCTAAGATGTGGCAGAGAGTCCAGAACAACATTGGCAAATTTCAAAATCTCTTCGGCGCAGGCACCTTTCATGTTGTAGACAACAATACAGACTCTAATTACAAGGGCGCCGTTCTTGACGTATATCGAAAAATCGGTGCATGGACTAAAACACCTCCTAGGAATTATAAAGCTGCTCGATGGATTAAGGCACAGAAACTTACCCGCTCCAATGAGACTAAGAGTAGATTGCGAGAATCAATTGATCCCGTGAAAGAGTATGGTCCAACATTCGTTGCCTCTGCCAAGCAACTGGCCAAGCAACGTAAGTTGACCAAGGAACTTGGTGTTAAACTTGCAGATGTTACGAAGTCTTTAGGTCATCCCGTCGCGGCTGGTGGTCTTACTTCGGTGGCACTCGCAAGGTTACCTGCCGAGGTGAAGTCTAACCCCAAGTGGAAAGCTGCCGATAAAGCATTAGATGTTTCATTTGAGAAAGAACATCAAATGAATCTGCTGATGCTTAGAACGTTTAACAGACAGATGCGAGACTTCATGAACAAAGACAGAAGATCATATATGGCTTTGTTTGAAGCAAGAAAAGTATCAAACACCGAAATCAAGGAAGAGGGTGGTGATATTGGTAGAAATGCTCTGTTGATGAAAGATCGCCTAGGCAAGTCATCAATGCAAAAGAAGGCTGCCAAGCGTAAAGAAAAGCTCACGTTGAAGACGTTGGAGCCGATTAAAACTGTGTCGGAAGAACCGGAACCATACAGCGCACAGAAGCACGAATGGGGTACACCCGAGGGAACTAAGTTATATAAAGATATGACACCTGGGCAGGGAGACATCCATGCACCCGAAGCTCGTGCATTGACTCGTGACGAGTTGATTAAACTGAATGTATTGAAGTCGAAGATCCGTGAAGATTATGACCAGCCTCACGAAGATGACGAACCAGTAGGCGCGAAAACAAAGGCTAAGTATGCGGCTGACAATGCCGACGCTGCATTAGACTTACCATCCAATTTCGAGTTTTCTGAAGTAGAGATACTGGAGATGGAATCGGAAATCGATATCATGTCTTTCGAGGACATGATAAATCTTGGTATGTATGATGATTCTGAACTTGATGTGTTTGATCAGATCGAGGACATTGAAGCCGATGTCGAGGCTGATGAAGAAGATAATGTCAGTATAGCGGAAGTGTCCCTCGATGAGGAACTTTCTGTTCAGGGCAGAATGAAACGTAGATTTCATGCAAGGCGCAACAGGCAGAAGCTGAAAGTTGCTAGAATGCGAGCCTCAAGAAGGGCGGCTGATCCTGCACGAATTAAGAAACGCGCACAACGTGGCGCGTTGTCAGTCATTAAGAAGCGGTTTGCTAGAGGTCGTGATATTAAATCATTGCCGCCAGCAGAGAAAGCGAGACTTGAGAAAATGGTTTCACATAAGTTCTCTGGTCTGGTTAGTAGACTGGCTGTTCGCATGGTACCACTTGTGCGTAAGAACGAGCTAAATCGAATTAAGAAGGGCGGAAGCATGAAGAGCCAAGCTTCCAAGAAGTTCAAAATAAAGAAGGGCGGCAATTTGAATAAGTACAAGGCTAAGAAATTCAAGATTGTGAAGTCGAAAGCTCCGAAGAAAAAGAAATGACCCAGAAAGAAGAGTCATTGGATGTAGATCCGCCGACCATCATCGAGGCACCTCGTTGGAGTCTGGTTCAGTATATCAAAGAGTTTTTCCTTGAGAAATATGAGTTAACCATATTCTTCCAGGGTGAAGTCCACGTACAGCTTGATGGTACTAGGATCGAAACCTTCACTCCCAAGACGTATTATGCTAAAAAAATCAAGAAACTGTCTCCCAAGAATATTGTTTTCATTGATACTGCCAATATTCGGCACGTCATACAAGTGACCACACCAGTCGGATACTCACTCAAGAAAATTTATTGATCACGGCAGATGTTCTTCTCTGCATACACCTAATACCAAATAGATTCAAGGGATGTCAGTTATCCCGGGGATTTTATTATTATAAATAATAACAGTAAACAACACATCATTGGAGAGCAGCAATGTCGATTGAAAGACAGATAAAAGATATCATGTCAGGCACTCAAGATATTATGGAAGCAGATATGGACAAGCGCCTTGACATGCTTGTTCGGCAGGGATTAATGCCAGCATCAAAATTGCCCATTTTAAAGCGTGGTCTTGCCAAATTAAATGGCGGAAAAGCCTTGGCACCGAACGAGCGAGATGCAGTAAACTCGTTAATGAATTCATTCATGTTCATTGTTCTTGGTGATGATACAGTATTCACTCGTGCTAAGATGCACACACAGAAGAATCATAAAATGACGGAAGCTGTTGATGAGGAAGATGAATTTCTCACCGACGATGACGTAGAGCAATTATTTGGTGAAGACGATTTCGTTTATGACGAAGACTTGGCTGAAGTCTCTCTGGTGCACCAAGTACAGGAGAAGCTAGTCTCTCAGATGACTTCTGCTGAAAAAGCAGCAAATGATGCCAGACGCAAAGAATACAACGCCTTTCAGAAGTCTAAGCGAACCACTCCTCATAATACTAGTGCGACTCAAGGTAAGATGATGTCACCTAAAGGCACGATGTATGAAGGTGGTGAAGATTTCGAACCTCACTACATGTACAAAGATGGCAAGAAAGAAAAAGCTGAAAAGCCTGAAGATCACGAGAGACTGAAGAAAGCAGGTTACACTAACTCGGTAGTTAATGAAGATGGACCTATCACAGAAGCAGCATATAAGCTGTATCACAAAAGCTATACTGATGCGATCAACACCGCACATGCGCACCACGCTAAAAGTGGATTAAAAGTCTCTGATAGCGACCGCGATACTCACATTGCTATGGGCTCAAAGAAGCCTGGCTCGGGTAAGACTACTACTCTCAATGTTCCAGCGACACATACTTCTGGTGACTCACATACCATCCACACTCAAGTATACAATAAGGGTGGAAATTCTCCATATGAATTGAATACATACTCTTCTAAGACCCCAAAGAAAAGCGGGCCAAAGAAGACTAATGAGGGCTTCGGAGTGGCTCCACCTGCTTCAGGCGAAGAAATGCGTGACAAAGCTCAAAGACAGGCCAAACGTTTGGCTAGAAAGAAATCCAGAGAACAAATTGATACTGATCCAGGTGCAAAAATAGCTATGAAAGAATCATATAAAGATAAGTTCGAGGCAATGCTCAAAAAGTCTGGTAAGACTTTAGTTGATATGTCAGACGAAGAGAAGAAAGAATTTTTTGCTAATCTTGATTCCGATCATGAAGCAAAGAACGAGGAAACATTACGCGGTATTAGTTTCGTTGATCACGCATTGGAAGAATCAGATTCTGCTCTATCCCCCGAGGAAGAATCTGAAGCAGCACCGCAGTTGGCGGAAGTAGTTGAGGAAGATGATGTTCAAGAAGATGTAAAACCATTTGATAAGAACGCCCGACTACATATGATTAAAACAGCAGCGCGAAATGTTGCTAAGAAATCAGCAGCAGCCGCGGTTAGAGCAGCAAAATCAGATTACAAACAATCAAGTAAGCGAGGCTTGGCACCAGTTAAGTTTGACGAATCTTTTGACTATGATTCCCTGACTGTAGAGTTAGTAGAAGAACTAAGCAAGACACAAGCATACCGATTAATAGACGCAATTAACAAAAAAATAAACTTAGGAGAATAATATGTCAGGCTGGGGTAAAGCAGACGATAAAACAAGTACTGGTACTGTAGCAATACAGCCAGTATCAGCTACCTTCAATGGTGCAACTGGAGTGGCGGATTCCATCCTCACTTTAACTGCACATGGCTTTCGCGCAGGCGATAAAGTCAATTACGTTGATGGCGGTGGTACTCAGGTAGTAGGAATTGTAGATACTACAGACTACTTTATAACTAACGTAACAACTAACAGTGTTCAATTAGCACTCACGGAAGCTAAGGCAACTCAGAATATACCTGATGTTATCACATTAGCTGATGGTTCTGGTGCGTCACACAAACTTACTCTCGCATTAGTTGCCGGTACTCGCGCAATTGCTACTGGAGCAAGCTCGGCAAACTTCTCAACAGAAGCAAATGTTGGTGATGTCATCATTGTACTCACACAACAATTTCAAATTCTTAGTGTTGAATCTACTACTAAAGCAACTGTACAGTCACTAGATGCTGGCACTGCAATCACCGCATTCACTGCCGCTCAATATACTTACAGTGAGAAGCCTACAATTAGTGGTTTTGATAGTAATACTTCTGCCGCTAATATTTTCGGTGTCAACACTGGTGAATTAGTAGCCGGTTCTGACAATGTAGTCTCTGTTGCTGTTGCAAACGCTGGAACAAACTATCAAGAAGTGCCTACTGTTGCACTTACTGCACCTACCGCAATTACTGTAGCCACTACTAAAGTTACTATTGCTACTGATACCATCGAAATTGCTGGTCATGGACTCACTACTGGTGACAAACTGACTTATGCTAACGGTGGCGGTACTACACTTACCGGTCTTGCTAATAGTACTGCATACTATGTAATCAAAGTCACTAATGATACGATCAAAGTCGCCTCCTCTGTAAGCAATGCTGATGCCGGTACAAAGATTACATTAACTGGTACTGGTAACAACGCTCAGACATTCACTGGTGATACTGCGACTGCTACAGCCGCTGTTGCCGGTAGTGTTGTTTCAGCTATCACTGTTACTGATGTTGGCTCTGGCTACACAGGCACAGTACCTACTGTTACTATTGAGAAGCCAACTATCACTATCCCGACTTCTGCTGTAACTATCGGAACTGAAAGCATTGCATACACAGCCCACGCTATAGCATCTGGTGAATCAGTTCGATATCAAGATGGTGGCGGTACTGCACTTGCCGGTCTTGTTGACAACACTGTATACTTTAAGTCTGCTCTTGGTGCAACTGCTAATGCATTCCGTCTAGCAACTACTCTTGCATTGTCTGCCGGCACTAGCATCACTGCTCCTGTAATCGCAAGCACATCTGGTGCATTCACTTGTGCCGCGGCTACAGCCGCTGTTGGTGATCGTGTTCAGATTACTGGCACTTTTGCTGGAACTGGATCAATCAACTCATACGCAACGGGTACAATTTATAAAGTATCTGCGGTGACTGGTACTTCACCTAATGTAAGCGGATTTACATTACAGACTGAAGCTGGTGGCGCCTTGACTACTGTTGTTGGCACACCCACTGGTATCACACTATTACAAGCAACTCTTGTCAATCTTACTGGTACTGGTAACAACGCACAGTATTTTGAACTTGACTCAGAGACTCTTGCAACTGCTACTGCTAGTATCGGACTAGGTGCTGGTGGCGGTAATAGTTCAGCCGCATCTCACACTGGTTGGATCAAGCGTACAGTCGGTACGGGTGCCCGAGCAGGACGAGTACAGTATGAAGTTCTATGTGCTATGAGCAAGAACGGAATTACTGGCGATGCCGCTGATGACACTGAAATCCCTGATTAATAAGGACGAAATCTAAATGGCTGATTCAAAAGTATCAGAATTAACCGCAGTATCAGTCGTTAATGCGGCTGATTCACTGTATGTTGTTCAAGGCTCTGAAAGCAAAAAAGCCACATTAGCACAGGTATTCGCTGATGTAGCTACTCCTGCTAGTTTTAGTGGTACCGTGGCTGTAACAGGCGCCGAGACCCTAACTAGTGCGGGCGTGATTTCGGTAACTAAGAACATTACATTGATTAATAATCCATCAGCCGCCGGCAACTTCACAATTGCTGCTGGTGTTGATGGACAAATTAAGCACATAGTAATGACTGGAAACACCGGGAGTCATGTACTGGCTCTTGTTGATTCTCAGCTTGCACACGCTTCCATCACCTTTAACTCAATTGGTGATACTGCAACCCTCATATATACTAGTAGTAAATGGTACTTTATAGGTGGTACTGCAACTGTAGCTTAAAAAGAATTTTAAATAATGATAACATTGAATGATGAAACATTTTTAGTATATGCTTTAAAAAATTATAATAACCCAGAATGTACTGGGATGAGTGATTTTGAAGATGATGTAAAAAGATTTAAGTATCTGAAGAGACTGTTCAATCGATACGAAACTTCCAGAGTGTTAAGTGATAGACTAATAATCAATCACTTAATTGTTTTGTATAACGTGTTTGATGAAGCAGCCACATCAATGTTGTTCTATAAGACTGAACAACGTCATTGGCCTATACTGAAAACATTTTTGGTATTTCTTAACAGAATGCCCATGGAACAAATAGTAACGGGCGGCGTGAAAGACACCGATATCCCCCTCGACTTTACCATAATAAATATTCTTAGGAAGATTTGATGTCTAGAACACTAGATGCATTAATAGTATATCGGATTCTGAGGTTGTTCGCAACCAAGATAGAAGATACGGATGCGTTCAAATTAGGCATCATCGATGCAGACGGCAAGAAACTTAGGAATCCAAAAACAGAGGCCGAACGAAATTCATGGACACTGTTAACAAGATTTACTATAAAAGTTAAGAAATCACTATTAAAATCACCAGACCATAACGCCCGTAGACTGTTGACATTTGCAGCCGCCATTGCTATACTAAGAGAGCATGGTGAAGATGCAGAGAATAACCTCGATCTACTGGAAATCTATATGGCTGATGAAGACGTTATAAAGGAAGCGAGAATGCTGGAAGAAAACAATATGTTATCTTTTAGAATGTTTCTCACTGATGAAGTTGCTGCGAATAGTGCCGGCGGCGGTGCTGTAGATGGAATAGGAATAGGCATAAAGGGAGAACCCGGTGGCAAAGCGCAAATAATTCGCAAACTTTATCGAAGGAAGAAGAAAAATGCCGCAGTCAACCCTTGATACCAAAATCGCAGTGTTAGAGAAGAGTGTGCAGTCCATGAAGGACTTGTTCAGTCGGCTTGACCTTGCTATCGAGAGAATAGGAGAAGTCTCAAACAGCATCAATCAATTGTTAGCAGTACACGAACAGAAAATAGCCCAAACGCAGGAAGATACCGGAGACCTTTTCAAATTGGTTGAGAAACGAAGAGTAGAAGTTGATGCAGGAGCGCGAGAGTTACATAGTCGTATCTCCTCTCAGCATCGAGAGATCAAGGAAGAGATCCGAGAGGACTATAAACGTCTCGAAGGTCACATCGGCGAAATAAAAGAACTGTTAACGGGCACCAAGGCGCAGACTGATCATAATATTGAACAGATTGAAGCCCGACTCCGTAATATGGAGAAGAAACAATGGATCATCATCGGCGCTGCATCGCTTGCGGGTGTGATTCTAGGCAATCTGAATGTAGTCCAAAGTATTTTTTAGCAAAATCTTCCACAACCTATTGACTTAATATCCTTTATGTAGTATAATAACTACTCAATGAGGGTAATTTTGTAATGAGTTTGTATCTTGATGTTAAGTATCTGTCCCTAATATCTCATAGATTTGAGATATTCAAGCGTAAGGATGACTATCTGTTCAATGTCCGTTGCCCTATTTGTGGTGACAGCCAGAAGAATAAGCGCAAAATGCGTGGTTACTTCTATAAGAAGGGCAATGACATGTTCTATAAATGCCACAACTGTGATGCTGGTACCAACTTCGGTAACATCCTCAAGCAGTTAGCACCCCTCGAATACAAAGAATATCTCCTAGAGCGTTACTCCGAAGGTCAGTCGAAGTTTACCGCGCACAAAGACCCAAAGCCAGCCCTCCCCGATTTCAAGCCAGTGTTCAAACCTAAGAGCCTCTTAGATGAGATAATGGATAGACTCGATACTTTACCACATGACCATGAAGCAGTACAGTATGCAGAATCTCGTGGTCTTCCCAAGTGCAAGTACGATAGATTGTATTACATTGACAATATCAAGAATATAGTACAACTTAATAAGAAGTATAGAGAGAGTATCGTTACAGACGAACCACGACTGGTCATCCCGTGTTTCTCTAAGGAGGGTCAATTGCAATCTGTCGCGCTTCGTGGAATGCGTAACGAGGCACTTAGATATATAGTAGTGAAAATTAATGAAGATGCACCAACCGTTTTTGGTTTAGACGCGGTTGATGTTACACAGCAAATAATGATCGTTGAAGGGCAACTAGATAGCCTTTTCTTGGATAATTCACTTGCTGTTTCTGGTACTTCATTTGGTAAGATAGAACAACTATCCTTACCCAAAGACAAGCTGACTATCGTGTTTGATAATCAGCCAAAGAACAAAGAAATATGCAAGCTAATGAGCAAGTATATAGATTTGCAGTATTCGATTTGTATCTGGCCGAGTGATGATAATGGCAAAGATATAAACGAAATGGTTCTGAGTGGGTTGACAAGAGGCGAAGTTTCAAGTATAATAAATAGAAACACGTTTGTTGGTCTTCGGGCTCAGATGAAATTTACAACCTGGAAGAAATGTTAGAGATAAAATGAAAATAATATTAGAAAAGATTCAAGCTTGGATATCAAGTGTCACCCAAGCCGCCAATGATGCAATTGATGATGTCATCGCAACAGTACAATACCTCATATCGGAAACCAAACGCAGAGTACAGCGTATCAAGGAAGAAGTGAAGGATGTCGTGAGTGCTACTAAAGAAGTTGGATCACAAGCATCGGATGTTGTTGATGCTGCTAAGGGTAAAGCCCGCCGCGGTAGACCAGCAGAGAAAAAGGAAGCTACCAAAAAGAAGTAAATATTAACCCAGTTTAGAGAATCTATATTATGAGTTGTAAAGTGAATTTGATATCTGTATCAAAGCCAAGTGCTATTACGGGATGTTCTTCAGCCGAAGAGTTAGTTGCGTTTGTTGCTAGAGTGAGTAATCCGGATAATCAAAACAGCCCTAAAACTGCGCCCAAACTTCTTGGTTATTTAGCTAAGAACGACCACTGGTCTCCCTTTGAGATGGTCCACATGACAATGGAGATTGTGACCACCCGTGATATCTCTCGACAGATATTGCGGCATCGTTCGTTCTCATTTCAAGAATTCAGCCAACGTTATGCAGTCAGTGACTCCTTTGTACATCGGGAGGCGCGTCTTCAGGACGCTACCAATCGACAGAACAGTGTGGAGAATAGTGACAGAGCGTTGGCTGAAGAATGGAACATGAGACAAGCAGAAGCCCTCATGAAAACAACGGAAGTCTATGAGTGGGCATTAGGCAAGGGAATTGCCAAGGAACAAGCCCGCGTGGTACTCCCAGAAGGCAATACGGAAACTACCCTGTACATGGCTGGCAGCTTGCGAAGCTGGATTCATTATTGCCAACTACGGATGGCCCACGGCACTCAAAAGGAACACATGGACGTAGCCCGCAGATGTTGGCAGATTGTCGATGCACACTTCCCCTCAGTAGTTGATATGATAGACGAGATATCCACGAACTAGGTCCAGAAATGGCAATTTCATATATGATAAGTATAAACACGAAGCAGTTATACAAGAATTTAAACCCCTCATTAGGATAAGTTAATAATGGCGAAGAAAGAGTATTTGGGATTACAGATTGATCTCTCACGGGATGAATTATTCGATAAGTTAGGTCTACAACGCCTTTCCGAATCATACATGAGAGAAGATGAAACATCACCACAAGAGAGATTCGCGCATGTGAGTCATACGTTCGGATCAAATCCAGAACACGCACAGCGACTATATGATTACTCAAGTAAACACTGGTTGTCGTATTCAACTCCAATTCTTTCTTTTGGTCGCAGTAAACGTGGAATGCCTATTTCATGCTTTCTTAACTATATTAATGATACAGCAGAAGGATTAGTTGAAAATCTAGCCGAAACAAATTGGCTCTCTATGCTTGGTGGTGGTGTTGGTATCGGATTCGGTATCAGAGCCTCGGATGACAAGTCTGTTGGTGTTATGCCGCATCTCAAGACATATGATAGCTCATCTCTTGCTTATCGCCAAGGTAGGACAAGACGCGGCTCCTATGCTGCATATCTAGATATCTCGCATCCAGACATTACTATGTTCCTCGACATGCGGAGAGCTACTGGCGATCAGAATCTGCGTTGTCTGAATCTACATCACGGAGTTAATATCAGCGATAGATTCATGGAGATCATCGAGAGGTGCATGGTAGATCCTGACGTGGATGACGGTTGGAACTTATGCGATCCACACACTGGAGCGATCAGGGAGACAGTTTCCGCTAAAGAGCTATGGCAGAAGATACTTGAAATGAGAATGGAAACTGGAGAGCCTTACCTTCATTTCATCGACACAAGCAACCGCGAATTGAATCAATTTCAGAAAGACCTGGGCTTGAAAATTCATCAATCGAATTTGTGTTCCGAGATTATTCTGCCTACCAATAAAGATCGAACAGCCGTTTGTTGTTTGTCTTCTGTCAATCTAGAATATTATGATGCATGGTCGAAAGACAATCAATTTCTAAAAGATGTTGCAGAGATGCTAGATAATGTGTTACAATACTTCATAGATAATGCACCTGATCCTGTATCTCGTGCTAAATTTTCAGCAGCACAAGAAAGATCGATTGGCATAGGAGCCCTTGGATATCATGCGTATTTACAGAAGAAAGGAATACCATTTGAGGGTGCAGTTGCTAAGGGCGCGAACATGCGAATGTTCAGGCTAATAAGGAGTAAACTCAATGATGCAAACATGGAACTCGGCAAAGAACGAGGCGAGGCTCCAGATGCAAAAGGCACAGGCCAGCGATTTAGTCATGTTATGGCTATTGCTCCAAATGCGAGTAGCAGCATCATTATGGGCAACACAAGCCCTTCTATTGAACCATATCGTGCAAACGCATATAGACAAGACACCCTCAGTGGCGCTTATCTCAACAAAAATAAGCATCTGGATAACATCATTAAAGCTAAGATTGAGGATAATCCAAAACTTGATTATGATGAAATTTGGTCATCAATAATTTCTAACGATGGTTCAGTTCAACATCTGAAATGTCTTGATGCGTATGAGAAAGAGATATACAAAACAGCAATGGAAATCGACATGCGGTGGGTGATAGAACACGCTGCCGACAGACAGAAATTCATAGATCAAGCCCAGTCACTCAATCTATTTTTTCGTCCTGACGTAAATATCAAGTATCTCCATGCAGCACATTACTTGGCATGGAAGCAAGGGTTAAAGACTCTATATTATTGTCGCTCAGAGAAACTGGGTAAGGCAGATAAAGTCTCGAACAAGATAGAACGCCAGATAATCAAAGAGTTGGATATGACCGCACTCGTTGAGGAAGAAAATTGTTTTGCATGTGAGGGATGACCCTCACATACGCTTGTGAAGGTTGATAAATCATAATAATAATAAGGGAGAAAATTAATGAATACAGTAATTATTAAATCAAGAAGTGACTGCCCATTCTGTAATGATGCTAAGGCTTTCTTACAGGGGATGGAAATTGAGTTTATCGAGGAGACACAACCCACAGGTAAAGTTCCACAGATCATCGTAAACGGCGCAAACATTGGGGGCTATCAAGAGTTGGTCGCTCTATCATCATCTTCCGAATGGAACACATACTTCAGGACTACATAATAAATGTCACCGAAAAAGAAATTGAGCCTACAAGACGAAAGAGATTGTTTTAAACCTTTCAATTATCCATGGGCATATGAGGCGTGGTTAAAGCACGAGCAAAGTCATTGGTTGCACACTGAGGTACCGATGAATGAGGATGTTAAAGATTGGAATGATCACATCAGTGATGCAGAGAAAGCATTCCTGACTAACATCTTCAGATTTTTCACCCAGGGTGATATTGATGTGGCTGGTGGTTATGTAAACAATTACTTGCCATTCTTCCCTCAACCAGAAGTGCGTATGATGTTGATGGGCTTTGCGGCTCGTGAAGCATTACATGTTGCAGCTTACTCGCACCTCATCGAGACTCTTGGAATGCCCGAGTCAACGTATAATGAGTTCTTAGAGTATGAAGCGATGAAAGACAAACATGAATACTTCATGAACATGTCCAACGCTACTTCAGACAAGAAGACGATTGCAACAAACATTGCCGCGTTCTCAGCGTTCACTGAAGGCATGCAGTTGTTCTCCTCGTTTATCATGTTACTGAACTTCCCGCGACATGGCAAGATGAAGGGCATGGGGCAGATTGTTACTTGGTCCATCGTTGATGAGACAATGCACGCCGAGTCCATGATTAAACTGTTCCGTGTGTATATTGAAGAGAATCTAGAGATATGGAATGATGATCTCAAGAACAAGATTTATTCGATAGCAGAGAAGATGGTAGAACTTGAAGATAAGTTTATCGACCTCGCATTCTCGATGGGTCCAATGGAGAATTTGACCAGTGAAGAAGTCAAGAAGTATATTCGATACATTGCAGATAGACGCTTAATTGAATTGGGTCTGAAAGGCATTTTCAAGGTCAAGAAGAATCCACTGGGATGGGTAGAGGAGATGATCAACGCTCCAATCCATACAAACTTCTTTGAAAATAAAAGCACTGATTATGCGCGCGGCGCGTTGTCTGGGGACTGGGGAGAAGTATGGGGAGCATAAAGCCAAAGTTTATTGAATACTTTTATTCTATCGCGACTCGGACCGCAGCATTGTCGCAAGCCGAGAAACTTAAGGTGGGATGTGTCATTGTCAAAGACCATAGAATATTATCTATTGGTTACAATGGTACGCCCACAGGATGGGATAACGTATGCGAAGAAGATATCGGTGAAAGTCGCCAAACCAAAGATTGTGTAATACATGCAGAACGGAATGCGCTTGATAAAATAGCAAAGAGTACAGAATCTTCCGATGGTGCTACGCTGTTTGTTACTCACGCTCCTTGCATTGAATGCGCTAAAAGTATTTACAATACGGGCATACAACAGGTGTACTATATAAATGAGTACGAAGCAAGTATTGGATCAGGTATAGAGTTTTTAGAAAAAGCCGGAGTGAAAGTTTATGTCAAGACCTAAGATATTTGAATGCATACCATGTGAGGCTTCATTTAAGTTGGCACATGACATGTCAGATTCTCATTACATCGAATCCTATTGTGTATTTTGCGGTAGTGAATTAGAACAAGAGGATGCCATGCCACTTAATGAATGGGATGAGGAAGAAGCAAACAATGCAGTCGGTGATGAATGGTGAAGATCACAGTCTGTTGTATAAATAGAAACACACAATAATGGAAATGAACATGAAATATATCAAAGATTTTACCGTAGTCGCGTTACTCACTGCTTTAGTTTGCAGCCCAGCCTTTGCCGCAAAGAAAGAACAAGTACTCTATGATTTTCCGATCACCCGAGTAATTGACGGCGACACTGTTGCATTTGAAGCGAACTTCCTACCTGCACCACTGAAGCAAGAACTAAGCATTCGCGTTTTTGGCGTAGATACTCCAGAGAAAAGCTGGCGTGGTAGTTGCGCGGCAGAGAAAGCGTTGGGCGAAGAAGCATCACAATTCACCAAACATTTCATCGCGCACGGCAGAAAGATCGAAGTCGGCATATTGAACTGGGATAAGTACGGCGGTCGAGTATTGGGTGACATTGTTGTTGATGGTGCCAGCCTACGCTTAGCATTATTAGACAACGGCTATGCGCGTGAATACTTCGGCGACAAGAAAGAATCATGGTGTGATTAATCAATGACTGCTTGGCACGGCGGCAAAGGCTCCGGGAGACGACCGGGGGACCAAGATAAGATAAGAAGCAATTGGGACAATATTTTCGGCAACAAGGAAAAGCCAAAATGTGAACTATGCTCTAAAGGAGAGGACGAGGCAGGTTACTGGTTCTGGCACGAAAAAGAGGGTAGGCTGTGTGATGAATGTGGTATAATGATCAGAAAAGCTGATGCCACAGCAGACGAGGTCTAGTATAAATAGTACATTGATAATGATTCGATGAACTTGATATGCCAGTGATAAAAAAGAGAAAGAAGAAACCCGCAGAGAAAAAGGTCCACCGAGTATATGTAACATACTTCCCTGACGGAAGATACTATATCGGATACTCGTGTAAACCCATTAAACAATATGAAAAGTATTTCGGAAGTGGCACTGCCGTTCTGGAATATGACGGTGATCTTACTAAAGATACCCTAGCAGAATATGAGAAGAAGTCTTATGCTAAAATGCAGGAGCTCCTTCTACAATGGCAATGCCGCGAAGATCCTCGATGCTTAAATGATATGTTGAATATCAGACTGCGGAGAAGTCATCTCGCTGAATTCACACCAATAAAGTGGTCTCCAAGATGATCTTTTTAATACTCCTCATTATATCAGCCCTTTCCGTATCTGCGGTTGCAGGCTACTTCTCCATCATTGGGTTAATGTCAATATTTCCTGCTGTCGTGTATCCCATCATGGCTATGGGTATTGTGCTAGAACTTGCTAAGTTGGTAACCGCCTCATGGCTGTACAGAAACTGGAAGAAAGCAGGAATTCTACTCAGGTCATATTTCACAATGTCTGTTATTATTCTCTCGGTTATCACATCGATGGGTATCTACGGCTATCTGTCCAAAGCACATCTCGAACACACGGTCACCACAGGCGATAAGACACTTCAGATTGATAGAGTAGACGGTAGGATTGCAGCGCAACAGAGGCGCATAGATGACGCTGAACAAGTTATCGGCCAGTTGGACCAAGCAGTCCAGGTGCTGATAAACTACGATAGGATCAGAGGTCGTGACGGATCATTAGCTGTTCGTCAATCACAATCACAAGAGAGACAAACACTCAACACATCTATAGATGACGCTGCCAGCGCGATGGAGACACTCCTAACTGACAAATTGCGACTAGAAACAGAGCAATTGTCTATTGCAGTGGAAGTTGGTCCCATCAAGTACCTCGCTGAATTAATATATGGTGAATCAACCCAAAAAGTACTTGACAAAGCAGTACGTTTTGTGATACTATTGTTAGTGTTAGTATTTGATCCGTTAGCAATACTATTGGTGATCTCCGTTAATATGAGTCTTATGGAGAGAAGAGGTGAATCGATGACATTTCTTGGCGATGACGCTACGGAAGTTGTTGAAGATTTTATGATGGATGCAGTACATGAAGATGGTGAGTTAGTGCAAAATGAGCAGCAACACGAGTCGGTTGAGTTGAGTGAAACAGAGAAAGGCCAGATGAATCGACTCGACAGGAGTTTGCGAAATAAATTAGGTTGGTTAATAGATAATAAGGAAACATAATGAATAGTCCAAAAGTAAATGA
>Ga0307986_10000312_pt1 | contig 36074 bp, 30 predicted proteins | sample EllFjometageno82_FD_203170 | JGI IMG/M metagenome (GOLD analysis project Ga0307986, IMG submission 203170) | Marine microbial communities from Ellis Fjord, Antarctic Ocean - #82 | ecosystem: Environmental > Aquatic > Marine > Unclassified | place: Southern Ocean | collected 2014-10-09 | reverse complement strand
ACTTGGAGCAAGACCAAATAGGAGTAGCATGGTTAATTTATTAACCGAATTTCCTAAATTAGCTACTCGGGTTGGTTGCTTGAGCTACTTGGTGACAAGTAGCCTAGAGAAATTATCATTTTAAATGACAAAACCCAGCTTACAGGCCAACTAGCAAAAAATTCAATATTTTTTTAAAATAAGAACAAAAATAGAACAACTTGTAATTGAACTAATCCAATTGACTATTTTTTAAAATACCATACAAACCCATAATATCCCAAATGGGAATAAAAATGGAATTTAAAAATGTTTATTTCTACATTCGAAAACAAACTAGACAAAAAAGGAAGGGTGTCCGTGCCTGCAACATTTAGATCTCATTTATCAAGCCTGGGTTATAACGGTGCAGTTTGTTACCCATCTTTTACAAGCTCTTCAATTGAGTTTTGCCCTCAAAGTAGAATTGAAAAAATTATAGAGACTATTGATAATCTAAATCCCTTTGAAGAAAATAGAGATGTTTTTTCAACTTCTATTTTGGCAAACAGTCATCAATTAAATTTTGATACTGAAGGAAGAGTTACATTAACAGAAAAATTAATCAAACATACAGGTGTAAAGGAAAAAGTTTTATTTGTAGGTCAGGGAAAAACTTTTCAGATGTGGGAACCTTTACAATTCAAAAAGTTTAGCGATGAAGCTAGAAAAAAAGCAAAATCTGAAAGATCTAGCTTGAAATGGAATCAAAACAATTAAACCAAGGGAGATAAAAAAATGACAATAAATATAACAGCACCAGAATTAAGAGAGCTTAAGCCAAGAATCGTAGTATTAGGAGTTGGTGGAGCAGGTGGAAATGCAATTAACAATATGCTTGATGCTCAAATTGAGGGTGTAGAATTTTTTGCAGCCAACACGGATGCCCAAGCTTTAAAAAGTAATTTTGCAGAATGTAAAATCCAACTTGGAGCAAATTTAACTCGTGGTTTAGGTGCTGGCGCCAAGGCAGATATTGGACAAGCTGCAGCAGACGAATCAATGAATGAAATTATAAATTTATTACAAGGAGCAAATATGGTTTTTGTAACTGCTGGCATGGGTGGTGGAACAGGAACTGGAGCTGCTCCTGTGATTGCTAAAGCTGCAAAAGATTTAAATATTTTGACAGTTGGAGTTGTTACAAAGCCTTTTATGTTCGAAGGACCAGGAAGAATTAGAGTTGCAGAGAGAGGTTTAGAAGAGCTAAGAAAGTATTGCGACACTATGATTGTGATTCCAAATCAAAATCTTTTTAAAGTTGCAAATGAAAAAACTACTTTTCCAGATGCTTTCAAAATGGCAGACAATGTTTTGATGCAAGGTGTGAAGGGAATAACAGATTTAATTGTTAAACCAGGCCTGATCAACTTAGATTTTGCTGATATCGAAACAGTAATGAGCGGAATGGGTAAAGCGATGATGGGAATGGGAGAAGCGGAAGGAGAAAAAAGAGCAGTTGAAGCTGCTGAAGCTGCAGTCGCAAATCCATTAATTGATGAGTATTCTCTTAAAGGAGCCAGAGGATTGTTAATTAATATAACTGGAGGCAATGACATCACTTTATTTGAAGTCGATGAGGCTGCTAACAAAATTAGAGCTGAAGTTGATCCGTCAGCTGAGATTTTAGTTGGAACAACTTTTGATGAAAATCTTGCAGGCAAATTAAGAGTGTCTATTGTTGCAACTGGTCTTAATGGAGAGATAGCTTCAGGAAAGCCAGTAGTTAGTATGATTAGACACATACAAAACAGAAATAATGGCTATTCAAGACCGTCTACTTTTTCCGGAAGTTATTCTTCACTACAAACTTCCTCACTGCAGCCAACAACAAACGGACCTACTGCTCACATGGCAACAGATGGTGCAACTGCATTAGACATGAATAGCTATTCAAATCAAGAGATGCAGGTAACCAACAATTCTCAAATGAACAATCAACAAGTAATTCATGAAGATGCTCAAACTGAAATTACCCCTCAAGAAAATCGGCCCGAGCATTCAGAAATGAACATGGGAGAAGACTCTCTTTTCAATGAAGAGGCTCCTACTGAGTTTGTGGAAGAAAGTTTTGAAAAAGTGGAGGAGGAAACTCAGCTTTTTACAAGTGACCAAGAAGTAAACAATACAATCTCGACAGAAGAATCGTCGAATTCAGAATCTCCAGAACAATTAATGAATGAAAATTTTTCTGAATTAAATTCTGAAGATAAAAATGATTTAGAAATACCTGCTTTTTTAAGAAGACAGACAAACTAATCATTAGTGAAAATTAATGTCACTGGATATGAATCCCCACTATCCAGTGATGTTAAATGAAGTTATTACCTCCCTACAGCCAAGAAGCAAAACAACCATTATAGATTGTACGTTTGGTTGCGGTGGGTATAGCCAAAAAATATTAGAGACCTTTCCTGACTGTAAAGTGATTGGGATAGATAGAGATCCATCTGTACAAGAATTTGCTACTATCTTAGAAAGAAAATTTAAAAATAGATTTTCTTTTATTAACGATAAGTTTAGCAACCTTGAAGAAATTATTAATAAATACAAAAATGAGATTGGATCTTTTGTGTTTGATTTTGGAATATCTTCCTTTCAATTGGATAATCACGATAGAGGATTTTCTTTTAATTCAAACATAAAGTTAGATATGAGAATGGGTAAAAATAAAATTAGTGCTTATGAGCTTTTAAATGAAGCTCCTTTAGAAGATCTCAATAGTATCATTAAGATATTTGGAGAGGATAAGGATCACAAAAAAATTGCAAAAGAAATTATTAGGACAAGAGATATAAGGCCAATTCATTCAACCCAAGATTTATGTAATGCAATTTTAAAAGCCAAAGGAAATAAGTATTTCAAAAAAAACCCATCTACCAAAACATTTCAGGCTATTAGAATGATTGTTAATCAGGAGCTTTCAGAAATATTCAATTCATTAACAAGAGTTATTAAAATTTGCAATTCAAACACCGTAGTAACTGCGGTAACTTTCCATTCTCTTGAAGACAGAATTGTAAAAAAAATTTTTAATATCAGCAAAGATTCAGATCAAAATCCCTCCAGATACATTCCAACTATTCATCAGGAAAAAAAAGAGACATTCATTCAAAGAGTTAACAATAGGGCCTTAAAACCATCTGAACAAGAAATTGTATCCAACCCAAGATCAAGGTCTGCCAAATTAAGATCTGCTACTAAAATTGGTAATGGTACTATAAGCATGGATAGAAAGGCATTAAAAATGGAAAGACTTTTTCAATTAGAGGAAAAATATAATGCCTAAAAAATATGTAGTTAGTTTATTTTTCCTATTATTGGGTCTCATAAGCATTCATTTTTTAAAAAACGAAACTAGAGAAATGGAGGCAAAAATAGAAAAGCTTTCTAAAAATATTTCTTATTTAAAGCAAGATTTGGAAGATGAGAAATTGGAGTTTTATTATCTGTCCAACCCACAAAGAGTATCCGAATTAACTCAAGAGTATTTACCAAAAGATTATATCTCTTTATTTCCCAATCAATTAACTATCAATGAAAAAAAATAAACAGCTAAATTTGTATTTTAGTGAGCAGCCTGAGCTTGTAAAAAAGAAGAATGACGATGGTAGAAATAATATTATTATTTCTTTTTTTATTATTTTCTTTCTTATCATTTGTCTTAGATTGGTTTTTTTAGGATTTGAAAGAAAAGCTTTTATAGGAACAAAAAACTACGAAGGTTTTTTTTATGAGCGCAGAGATATTGTTGATAACCAGGGTTCTATATTAGCAAAAAATATTAATACTTTTGATCTTGTTTTGAGAAAAAATAAAGTAAAAAATTTTGATAATGTCTTATTAAAAGTAAAATTAAATTTTCCAGAAGTTAATATCAGCTACATAAAATTAAATTATAAAAAGAAAAATATTTTAGTTTTAAAAAAAAATCTCTCTCCATCAGATTATAATAAGATAATAAACCTAGGGGAACCCTCTTTGGAGTTATTTAAAAGAGAAATAAGAATCTACCCCCATAAAAATTTATTTGCGCATATTTTGGGAAAAACAGACTCTGATAACTATGGAATTTCTGGAATAGAAATGTACATGGACAACCGATTAAGGGATAAATCAAAAGTAAGTGTTCCTATCCAATTGTCACTAAATGCTAATATTCAGTATTCAATTCATGAGGAATTAATGAAAGGGGTAAAAGATTTTTCAGCCATTGGTGCGGCAGCTATTTTGATGGATGCGAATACTGGAAAGATAATTTCTATGGTCTCCCTACCAGATGCAGATAACAATTTAAGAAATAGCAATGAGTTAAAAAATAATTTAAGCAGAGCCACCAAGGGTCTATATGAGCTGGGTTCTGTTTTTAAAACTTTTGCTATAGCAAGTGCACTAGAAAATAAAGTAATTAGTAAAGATACAATTTTTTCAAATCTCAGAAACAGAGTGTATTGTGGCAAATTTCCTATCGATGAATATCGATGGGATAAGTCGAAGAAAGAACTTACAGTTCAACAAATATTAGTAAAGTCATCTAATATTGGAACTATCGAGATTGTAAAAAAGAACGGATTAGAAAATCAACAAAAGTTTTTAGAAAAATTGGAAATTTTTGACATGCCCAGACTTGAGATACCTGAGCTATCTAAATCTAATAAAAATAGATGGGGTAAATGTAACACCCTAACCTCAGCCTATGGTCATGGAGTAAGCACAACATTATTGCAATTAACAAGAGCTTATGCTGCAATCGTAAATGGAGGGGTACTTCTAGATTCGTCAACACTTTTAAATAGCAAATTAAATAAGAAAAGAGTGATTAGCAAAGAAACAAGCGTAATTATGAATCAGATGCTAAGGGCAAACGTTGACAAAAAAAACAAAACATCAGGAAGTGGGAGAAAAGCAGATATTGACGGGTATGATGTTTTGGGTAAAACTGGAACCGCACAGAAGCCCTCAAAAAAAGAAAAAGGCTATTCAAATGAAATTTTAAATGTGTTTGCATCAGCCTTTCCAAGCAAAAAACCCAAATATGTATTAACTGTATTAATAGATGAGCCAAAAGGAGCCCCTCAAATTTGGAAGCATTCAAGAAGAGAGGCCGGATGGAACGCGGTTTATATAGCAGGCAAGATTATTCAAAAAATTGGCCCCAGTTTAGCCATAAACGATCTAGATTTACTCAATAATTATGCAAGCCATACAAAAAATAATTAATTCCAAAAATTGTTCTGCAGACACGAGGACTCTGAGAAAAAATGAAATTTTTTTTGATTTAGGAAGTAAAAGCAATAAAGACGGAGATTACTTTTTTAAAGCTTTAAAAAAAAAACCACTATTTATTATAACTCAAAACCAAAAACGAAACCTACCGGGTAATAAATTTGTTATTGTAAAAAATATTTACTCTTTTTACGTTAAAAGTATTAGTCAGAAATTTAAAAAAAAGCCTAAATATAAAGTTGCGGTCACAGGTACTAATGGAAAAACGTCAGTAGCATTTTTTTATTATAGAATACTTAATTTACTTGGAATAAAAGTTGGTTCCATAGGAACTCTAGGAGTATTTGAGAACACAAAAAAAAGTAAAGGAAATTTAACTACCCCAGATTTTTTTTCTAATCACAAAAGTCTAAACAATTTCTACAAAAAGAGAATTAATCATTCAATAATAGAAGCTTCCAGTCATGGCCTAAAACAAAGCAGGTTGGAAAAAATTGATTTTGATTGTGGTGTTTTCACAAATTTAACACATGATCATTTAGACTACCATCGAACTATGAAAGATTATCTAAATTCAAAATTAATTCTTTTTAAAAAATTAATAAAAAAAAAAAAATTTTTAGTAACAGGAAGTGACGTATTAGAATTTCCCTTATTAAATAAAATTTCAAAAAATAAAAAATTAAAGTTATTATCGTACGGTAGAAAAGGAAATATTATTAAAATAATATCTACCAAGCCAGATGGCCAATTTACAAAATTAAAAATAAATGTTTTAGGAAAAGTCTATACCATGAAATTAAAGTTAATTGGAAATTTTCAAATTGAAAATTTTTTAGCTGCCATGCTTGCTTGCTATTCATGTGGTATTAGTTTTGAAAGAATATTTAGAATATGCTCTAGAATTGACAATCCTCCCGGTAGATTGCAGTTATTTAAAAAACAAAACAAAACTGTTATTATTGATTATGCACATACGCCAGACGCCTTAGAAAAAACAATTATTGAAATTCAAAAATTTTTTAACAAAAAAATAAATATTGTCTTTGGTTGTGGTGGGGACAGAGATCATCAAAAAAGAAAAGCTATGGGAAAAATTGCATATAAATTATGTAACAAAATATATATAACTGATGATAATCCCAGGTATGAAAATGCAAGAAAAATAAGGATGCAAATTAAATCAGGATGCCCCAACGCTATTGTAGTTCCATCTAGAAAGCAGGCAATTAAGAGCTCTATCTCTAAGCTTAATGAAGAAATCTTATTAATTGCTGGAAAAGGACATGAGGAGTTTCAGTTAATTAAGAACAAAAAAATAGCTTTTTCTGACCATCATTGTGTAACAAGATACTTAAAATAAATGAATATTAGCAGCACAGATCTTCAAAAAATTTTTAATAAAGAAATTTTAAATAAAAAAATAAAAATAGATAACGTCACTATTAATAGCAAAGAGGTAAACGCCAAATCTATTTTTTTTGCAATTAAGGGAAAAAATACTGATGGCCATCATTTTGTAAAAGAGGCAATGAAAAGAGGATCTAAACTTATTGTTGTAAGAGATAATTTTAAAGTACCTAAAAATAATTTACATAAATTTATCAAGGTTCGGTCACCAATTAGATATCTAGAAAATTTTGCAAAGTATCAAAGACTTACATCACAAGGTCTCTTTGTGGGTATTACAGGAAGTTTTGGAAAAACAACTTTAAAATACATGCTGTCTTTTTTTCTAAAGCAATATGGAAAAACTTTCAGTTCTCCAAAATCCTTTAATAATCACTTTGGGTTACCACTTTCCCTTTCCAACACTCCTAAAAATAGTCAATTTAATATTTTTGAACTAGGTATGAGTAATTCAGGAGAAATTGATAAATTATGTCAGATATTAAGACCAGACATTGGAGTTATTACCAACATTGGTCCAGCTCATTTAAAAAATTTTAAAAACTTGAAAGCAGTTTGTTTGGCAAAAGCAGAAATCATGAATCATATTCAAAAGAATGGATACATTGTTTTAAATAAAGATGATTTTTATTTTAATACACTTTTTAAAATTGCTAATAATAAAAAATTAAAAATTATAACATTTTCTAAATCAAAAAAAGCTAATATTCAATTACTGAAGATAATTAAAAAAAAAAATAGTTATCAAATAACAGTAAAAGTTTCGCAAAAAAAAATAACAATTCAAACTAAGATTATTAACGATAGCTTCGTTGTAAATTTGTTAGCTACTTTATGTATTTGCTTGTATTTTAATTGTAATTTGGGAAAAATTAAAAAAAGCGTTAAAAATTTTTCATTGCCCTCTGGCAGAGGAAATAAAATTATTAAAATAATTAAAGGAAAAAAAGTTCACATTATTGACGAGAGTTATAATGCCAATCCAATTTCGATGAAGAATGCTATTGAAAACTTTTCTTTATTCAATTCCCACAAAAAGAAAAAAATAGCAATAATTGGTGATATGCTCGAATTGGGTCAGAAATCTAAATTTTATCATCTTGAAGTGGCAAAGATTTTAAATAATGCTGAAATTGATGAGATTTATTTAATAGGTAAGGAAGTAGTTTACATTCATAATCAGCTTAAAAAAACTAAAACATGTTTCATTTGTAAAGATATTGTGCATTTTAAAAGCCTATTCTTAAAAATAGCAAATGAAAAATCTATTTTTTTGATAAAAGGATCTAATGGAATTGGATTGAATAAATTGGTAAATCAGCAAATTTAAAACTATGTTAAATTATTTTTTTTCTTATCTATCCGTTGACTATAGTTTTCTAAATGTTTTTAAATATATTACATTTAGAACTGGTGTTGCTATATTTACTTCATTAAGTCTGGTTCTTATTTTGGGTGGACCATTTATTAATTATCTAAAATCTTCAAAGCATTTTGATCAGCCCATTAGAAATGATGGTCCAATCTCACACATTATAAAAAAAGCAGGAACACCCACATTCGGGGGTGTTTTGATTATTTTTGCTGCAATATTAAGCTCTGTTCTATGGGCTGATATAAAAAATATCTATGTTCTTATCTGTCTTTTTTCAATTTTAAGCTTTTCATTAATTGGTTTTTTGGATGATTATCTAAAAATTAAAAAAGAAAATTCAAAAGGTATTAAGGCAACATACAAATTCTTATTGCAAATTATCTTTGGCTTAATGATTGTTTATTTAATCAACATCTCTACCGCTGAAGATGTAAGAGATATATTGCACCTGCCTTTTTACAAAAATTTAGTTTTTGATCTTGGAGTTTTTTATATTTTCTTTGGTGTGGTAGTAATAGTAGGCTCTTCTAATGCAGTTAATCTGACAGATGGTCTTGACGGACTGGCAACAGTACCTGTAATTCTAGTTTCATTAACTTTTATTCTCATTACCTATCTTGTTGGAAATGTTATTTTTTCTGATTATCTAAAATTAACGTATATAAAAAATACAGCAGAAGTTTGTGTGGTACTAGGATCAATTGTTGGAGCAAGTCTAGGTTTTTTGTGGTTCAATGCCCCACCAGCGAAAATTTTTATGGGTGATACTGGTTCTCTTGCATTAGGTGCTTTTTTGGGAACAGTTAGTTTAATTTCAAAACATGAGATAGCATTGTTAATAGCCGGAGGACTTTTTGTTTTAGAGGCATCATCAGTGATAATACAAGTGATATCTTTCAAATTATTTGGAAAGAGAGTTTTTAGAATGGCACCTTTGCATCATCACTTTGAAAAAAAAGGCTGGGAAGAATCTACTATAGTTATACGTTTTTGGATTATTTCTGTAATTTTAGTTTTGATAGCCTTGTCTAGTTTGAAACTAAGATAATGGTTTCTATTGGTAGTTTAAAAAATAAAAAAATACTTATTTTCGGAATTGGGATTTCTGGTCAAGCCACAATTAGAAAATTACAAAAAAAAGTTAAAGATTTATCCGTATGGGATGACAATGCAGCTTGTCGCAATCAGTCAAAAAAAACGCTGAATATCAACCTCAATAGTAAATATTTTAAAGATTCTTTTGATTTTATAGTAATGAGTCCTGGGATTGATATTTACCAGCATTCACGTAGTTCATTTTTTATTAAAAATTTTAGCAAAATAATTACAGATGTTGACATTTTTATTAATTCAATTGATACGAATAAAAATAAAATTATCGCAATCACAGGAACAAATGGAAAGTCAACTTTCTGTAAGCTTTTGTATCATGCTATCAAAGGAAAAAATAAAAATACTTTTTTGCTAGGCAATTACGGAAAGCCTGCATTAAGCTACAATTCAAAATCAACTAAGAACATATATATTCTTGAATTGTCCTCCTATCAGATTGAGTATTCTAAATTTTTAAAGTTTCATTCTTGCGCAATATTAAATATTTCACGAGATCATCTTCAGAGACACAAAACCTTTTCAAATTATGTTAATATTAAATTAAAAATACTTGACTGTTTATTACCTGGAGGTAGAGGTTTTGTTAACAAAAATTTCTCCTACAATGATCGAATTCAAGAAAGAAAAAATGTAAGAAAAATATCTAATATAAAAATTTCTAATATTCAAAATAAATTTTTATTAAAAGAAAACTTTTTACCTAGCATAAGTATAGTTTTCGAAATATTAAAATTTTTAAATATTTCAAATAAACTAATATTCAAAAGCTTTAATTCTTTTATATCCTTGCCGCATAGGCAGGAATTAATAAAAAAAATAAAAAATATTTCTTTTATTAATGACTCCAAGGCAACGAATTTTGATTCAGCAAATTTTTCTTTAAAGCATTATCAAAATATTTATTGGATTGCAGGTGGACTCGCTAAAAAAAATGACAAAGCAAGAATTGACATTGGAACTAAAAAAAAAATTGTTGGAACCTATCTAATTGGAAAGAACATACCCCTTTTCAAACAGGCTCTGAATATGAAAAAAAATTACATTATTTGCAAAACACTAGCAGTCGCTATTCATTGTGCGTTCAAAGACGCAAAGAGAAATAATTTTAAAAATAGTACTATATTGTTCAGTCCAGCCGCAGCTTCTTTTGACCAATTCAAAAATTTTGAAGATCGTGGGAATTCTTACAAAAAAATAGTAAAAAAATTAAAAAATGTTTAATCGGCATGATAGTGGAGTATTGGCTAAATGGTGGAGAAGTATAGATAAAACTTTATTTTTTCTTGGATTAATTTTGCTTGTTGGCGGCAATCTTTTTAATCTTCTTTCCACTTCCACAGTTGCTTCTGAAAAATTATACGATAGCAGATATTTTTTGTTTTATAAGCATATCTTTTTTTCATTTGCCGGACTTTCTATTTTAATTTTTTTCTCTTTTATCAATAAAAATAAAATAAAATTATATGGAATAGTAGGATTTGTTTTTTTTGTTCTTTTATTAATTTTTGTTTATTTTGCTGGTGTCGAGGTTAAGGGTTCCAAAAGATGGTTAAATCTAATTTTTTTTCGAATTCAGCCTGTAGAATTTGTAAAGCCATTTTTAATATTAGTTATTTCATTAATTTTATCCTCCTCAAAATATTCATTAAATACAAGGTTTTTTTTAACGTGTCCTTTTGTAATTTTTTCAGTAACACTCTTATTAATTCAGCCCGATTATAGCCAAAGTTTATTAATAATAATCATTTGGATGATTGTTGTTTTTGCCTCTGGAATTAGCTTTCTATTTATTTCCTCAATTGGTTCAATCTTAGTTATGTTAATGATTTCAGTCTTATTTTTTTTTAAAAATAAATTTTTTTATATATTTGATAGAATTGTAAGTTGGGTTAGTGAGGCAGAAGTATCTTATCAATCAGAACAAGCATTGAATGCGATAATATCTGGAGGGTTTTTTGGTAGAGGTATAGGGGAGGGAATCTTAAAAGAAAGTGTGCCAGAAGCGCATACAGATTATGTCATGTCTGTTATAGCTGAAGAGTATGGAATTGTAACCGTTTTATTGATTATTTCTATAACTATGTTTCTGGTTATAAAAATATTTGCATTAGCTAATAATTCTTCCAATAATTTTTTTAAACTTTCACTAATTGGAGTTTCATCTTTGTTGGCCTTACAATCTTTTATTAATCTAGGAGTTACTATTAACATTTTACCATCAACTGGCATGCCTTTTCCATTCATAAGCTATGGAGGATCATCAATTATGGGCTCTTCTATTGCATTAGGACTTGTACTACTCCTAAGTAAGGATGAACAAGTATGAGCAAGAAAATCGTCCTGTCTACTGGTGGAACAGGGGGGCATATTTTTCCAATGATTGCTTTATATGATTATTTAATATCTAAAAATTATGATGTAAGTTTTGTAACAGATCAGAGAGGAGAAAAATATTTTACTGATAATATAAAACACAAAATTAAAACTTTTAATATTAACAGTCCTTTTAATCAAAAAGGTTTATTTAAAATTATTTCTACGTTTCAACTATTTGCGTCTACTGTCCATTCATTATTTTTTTTAATCAAAAACAGACCCAAAGTAATTATTGGTTCAGGAGGGTATGCCTCATTTCCAATATTAATGGCAGGCTATATTTTAAAAATCAATATACTTACCTATGAAACAAACACAATTTTAGGTAGGACTAATAAATTTTTTTATCCTTATTCTAAAAAATTACTTTTAGGTTTCGATATCCTGAGCAAACTTCAGAATAAATATCAATCAAAAGCACGTCATGTAGGGCAGCTTATAAGAACTTCTTTTAATAGAAATGTTATCAAAACAGAAAAAAATAATTTATTTACAATTTTAATACTTGGAGGAAGTCAGGCAGCAGAGTTTTTTGGGGAAGATTTTGCAAAATTATTGTCAGAATTAGATAAGAATTTTTTTAAAATAAAAATATTTCATCAGTGCAAAAAAGACCAAATTGATAAATTAAAACTTGCGTATGGCAATGCTGTTAATTGCGAATTGTTTGATTTTAAAAGAAATATAGCTCAATTAATGCTAGAAGCTGATATTGCAATTACAAGGTCCGGTTCATCAGCCATATCCGAGATGGTTTCATTAAATCTTCCATTTGTAGCTATACCACTACCAACTTCTTTAGATAATCACCAGTATTACAACGCTAAATATTTTGAGGAAAGGGGTTTTTGTTGGCTGGTAGAGCAAAAGTTTTTTAATATTCAGAAATTTCAAAAAATGATTATTGATATTGCAGCTAATGATAGAGAGCAATTAATAATAAAACTTGAGAATATGAAGACTGCCAGCAAGGAAAATGTATTAATTAAGTTTGAAAATGAAATTAAAGAATATTTCTAATTATGAAATTAAGTATTAATAAAAAAGATAAGATTCATTTAATAGGAATTGGTGGAATAGGCATGAGTGGTATCGCATTAATTTTAAAAAAAATGGGATATGATATCCAAGGAAGCGATATATCTAAAAAAAGTAAAAATTTAAATTTTTTAAAAAAAAATAAGATTAAAATATTTAATAATCACAAGTCACAAAATATAAAAAATGCAAAGATAATTGTTATTTCAACTGCTATAAATAAAAGCAATAGCGAATTTCAAGCAGCTACCAAAAAAAAATTACTAATTATTCGAAGAGCAGAGATGCTAGCGCATATTATCTCTTTAAAAAAGAACATAGTAATTTCTGGATCGCATGGAAAAACAACCATTACTTCTTTGGTATCTATAATTTTAAAAGATGCAAATTTTAACCCAACCATAGTAAATGGCGGTATTATTAATTCGTTAAAGACCAATGCAAGATTGGGCGATGGGGATTGGTCCGTTATAGAAGCCGATGAATCAGATGGAAGTTTTTTAAAGTTTAGTAATACGATAGCAGTAGTAAGCAATATAGATCGTGAGCATATGGATTATTACAAAAGCTTTAATAATCTGACTAAGCAATTCGGTTTGTTTTTAGACAAGACCCCTCTTTTTGGAAAGAATGTTGTCTGCTTGGATGACCCATCCATTGTAAAATTAATAAAAAAATCAAATAAACAAAATTTTTTAACTTATGGCTTTAACAGTAAGGCAGATTTTATTCCGACAAACCTGGTCTATAAAAATATGAAAATTTATTTTGATTTAAAGGTAAACCTTAAAAAAAAATTTACCATTAAAGACATTACTTTAAATTTAATGGGGCAGCATAATGTTTTAAATGCAACAGCTGCAATCATAGTTTCTATTACCCTTGGTATCTCTGTTGAAAAAATTAAAAAAACCCTTGAAAATTTTTTAGGTGTTCAAAGAAGACTTACAAAATTATATGAAAAAAAAGATAAAATAATTTTTGATGATTACGCTCATCATCCAACCGAAATAGCAGCCGTTTTAAATGCCTGTAAAAAAAACTTTAATAAACATAAGATTATTTCTGTATTTCAACCACATAGATTTTCGAGAGTACAATCTCTTTATAATGAATTTTCAAATTGTTTTTTAGATTCTGATTTGGTGGTTTTGTGTCCCGTTTATGCGGCTGGAGAAAAAAACATTAATTTTGACCTTGAAAAGTTTGGAAAAAAAATTGTTAAAAATTCTAACACAGAAGTTGTTATTGCAAGGGATGAAAAGAACCTTGAGATTTTTTTACAAAAAAAACACTCTAGTAAAGAGGTTGTTATTGCAATGGGTGCGGGAAGCGTCAGTCAATGGATCAGATCTATCTCAAAGAAAATAAAAAATGCAAAAAATTAATAATGAGAAAAAAACTGATAAATTAAAAGATCGTATTAAAAAAAATTATTTATTAAATAAAAACTCATGGTTTGGAATTGGTGGTCGTGCAAATATATTCTTTCAACCTAACAACAAAGAGGAGTTAATTTTATTTTTGAAAACCATTAAGTTAAAAAATTTTATTATTATAGGCTCTGGATCAAATATTTTATTTAGAGATTCTGATTTTGATGGCGTGGTGATTAAGCTCGGTAAAGAATTCTGTAAAATAAAAGAAATTAATTCACAAATTATTGCTGGCGCTGGATCATTAAAGTCAAAAGTTTCAGAATTTGCCAAAAATAATGAATATTCAAATTTTGAATTTTTATCATTAATTCCAGGTACGGTTGGAGGAGGAGTGTCTATGAATGCAGGGTGCTATGGTAGTGACATGTCAGATATAGTCAGCCAAATATCCGTCATTGACTCATCAGGTGAGGAAAAAACAATAACTCTTGATGGTATTGGATTTGATTATAGAAAATCTGAATTGCCTGATAGCTATATAATTATAGAAATTTTATTTAAAAAAACAAAAAAAATTCAATCAACAGTAATAGAAAATAAAATTAATTTGTTTAAAAAAAAGAAAAAAGAGAATCAGCCCACTGGAATTAGAACTGGAGGTAGCACTTTTAAGAATCCAACTGGTAGTTCTAAAAAAGCCTGGGAGTTAATCAGGGAAACTGGTTGTGATAAGTTGTCTTATGGAAGTGCCAAATTTTCATCCCATCACTGTAATTTTATAGATAATAGCAACCTTGCTTTGTCTTCTGATATTGAAAAACTAATTACCGAAACACAGAAAAAAATAAAAAAAAATTCTGGAATCGATTTAGAACTAGAGATTAAAATCATATGAGAAAAAAAAAAATTCTTTTACTAGTAGGTGGGCCGTCCAAAGAAAGGAAAGTTAGTTTATCAAGTGGAAAAGCAATATATTTAGCCTTAATGAAGCTTGGGTATCAAGTTGAGAGAGTAGACCCAAAAATTGAATCTAAAAATTTCTTACAGTACAAGTGTGACATAGCCTTTAATGCATTGCATGGACAGTTTGGAGAGGATGGAACTATTCAGTCTTTGCTAGAAAGACAAAAAATTCCTTACACACATTCAGGTATAAAATCTTCTGCTATGGCAATGGATAAGCTAAAATCTAAAAAGAAATTTATAAAAGCTAAAATAAAAACACCAGAATTCAAAGTGATTAAAAAAATATCGGATCTTAATAATATTCTTTCTAAGAAAAAGTTTGTTTTAAAACCCATTAACGAAGGCTCTAGCGTAGGAGTTGTTATTTGCAAAAATTTAAGTTCACCAAATAAGATAAAAATTAAAATGTATTTAAAAAAGTATGGCAAGCTACTCCAAGAAGAGTTCATAGAAGGAAAAGAGGTGCAAGCTGCGGTTATGGGTAGCAAAGCATTAGGAGCGATTGAAATTAGACCTTCCAGAAATTTTTATGATTACAATGCAAAATACAGCCGCAATGCCAAAACTAAGCATATCATGCCTGCAAATCTAGAAAAAAAAATTTACAACAAGGTTTTGCAAGTAGCACTTGGGGCTCATAAGTGTCTATCATGTAAAGGCGTCACAAGGTCTGACTTTAGAGTGACCAAAGGTAATGAAATTTACATATTAGAAACTAACACGCAGCCAGGAATGACTCCCTTGTCATTGGTCCCAGAAATTGCAGAATATTCTGGAATAACTTTTGCAAAGTTAATTAAGTGGATGGTTTTAGATGCTTCAACAAATCGATAAAAAATATAAATGGATAGGAATTCTATTCCTTTTTATAGCGTTAACTACATTTAATTTATCAAGCTCAAATTTTATTAATATTTTTTTCCCTATTAAAGTTATTGAATACAACAAGACATTTTTTTTAACTGAAAGCACAAAATCCAAGGTAAATAATTTTTTGAAAAATAAAAGTTTAATTTGGATAAATACAAAACAAGCCAAAAATCTATTTAATAGGAATATTTGGGTAGAAACTGCAATATTTACTAAAAAGTTTCCTAACACTTTGCAAATATCTGTCTTGGAATATTTCCCAATTGCATATTTCAAAAAAAATAAATTAATTTATTTAATTAATAGTAATTTTAAAAATTCGTTAATTGATAAAAATTCAAATTTTGAAAATTTGATCGAAGTTAAAAATATAAAAGATTTGAAGAATTTTAAAACATTTTTTTCAAAAATCAAAAATCATGATGTTTTTTTATCAAAAATCAAAATAATTGATTATATTCATGATGGTAGATGGGATGTTGTTTTAAAAGATGGTCAATTAATTAAGCTGGGTAATTACAATTTGAATAAGCAAGTAAAGTATCTTAATTTTATTTTAAATAACCAGACAGCAAAAATAATTGATCTGAGGTATGATGGAAGAGTTGTTATAGCTAATGAATAGTAATTTTGAGCCCATTGGTGTTTTAGACATTGGTTCCTACCAGTTAAAATTTATAATATTTAAAATACAAGATTCCAAATTTGATATTTTATCAAAATCCATTTCCCATACCAATGGAATAAAGAAAGGTTCAATTTCTGATTTAAGTCAGCTTTCAGAATCGATAAAAAATATTATAGGTAAAGCTGAAGAAGATACTAAAATAAAAATAAAAAATATCTATGTATGTCCAAGCTCCACAAACAGTTCTTTCGTAAATTTTTGCCAATCAAAAAATATTGGTGGGTATGAAGTAGACCATGAAAAAGATATGCAGTTTCTAATTAATAGTGGTGTAACTCTTTTTAAAGATCAAAATAAGAGTTGTAATATTTTGCATCTTTTTAACCTTAATTCAAAAATAGATAAAGATATTGTATGCGAAAATCCCAAAGGTATGATTGCAGATACCTTGGAAAATGAAATGAATATTGTTTATTCCAAAACTAATGCTATAAAAAATTTTGAAAAAGTTATTTCCAAAACTTACCTAAAATCTGAAAAAATTATCTACGCACCATATGCATTAGCCTTACTATCCTATGCAGATAACCCACTTGCAGATATGAGTATGACCATAGATTTTGGACACGACAAAACATCTGTAAGTATTTTTAGGAACGATATTTTTGCTTATGCTTCCTCTATTCCAGTTGGTTCTTGGCATATTACAAATGATATATCCAAATCATTAAATCTAAGTTTTGAAATTTCTGAAAATTTAAAAAAAGACCATAGTTCATGTTTAATTGTGAATAGTGACAAAATACAAGAATTTGTTGAAACGGAAGAATCTGGATTCAGGTCATATAAAAAAATCTCTAATAATATTTTAAATAGAGTTGTGAATGCGAGGGTGGAAGAGATTATTGATTTAATTAACCAAGATTTAATATTTTTAAGATCAAAAAATATAAATTTTAATAAAATTTTAGTCACAGGCGAAGGATCTAAAATAGATGGATTTCAGACTATTCTTAAAAAAAAATTACATTGCAAAAGTCTTTCAATTGAAAAATTTCAACCCAAAATTAAGAAAGATATCCCAGATAATTTTGATGTATGCATATCCGTAATTAATTTGATTATTAACCCATACCCTAAGGAAATTCCTTTCTTCTCAAATAAAAAAGAGGATTTTTTTGAAAAAATATATTCATTTTTAAATTAGCAATTAGTAGATTTGAACTGTAATATTTCTTGAATCGACCTTATATTTTTTTAAACATATTAATCTTTTGTGGATTTACATCAAAAAACAATTAACAAAAAATTAATATTAGAGGGAATTGCCTTACATTCAGGAACTTTAGTTAAAATTACCCTTATTCCAAGCAATGAAAATACTGGAATTGTATTTTTAAGAACAGATCTTAAAAAAAATGCAGCTATTAAAGCGTGCTGGGAAAATATCGTTCCAGCTAGTTTGTGCACAAAAATTGCCAATAAATATGGAGCAAGTGTCAGCACTATTGAGCATTTAATGTTTTCATTTTATGCGCTTGGAATTACAAATTTGTTAATTGAAATAAATGGCCCAGAAATTCCAATTATGGATGGAAGCTCAAAAATTTTTATTGATGAAATCTTAAATAATGGTCTGTTGAATCAAAAAAGCATAGTTTCTCATTTAATTATAAAAAAAACTTTTGAAGTCGGTGATAAAAATAGATTTATTAGATATGAACCTACCAATATTAATAGTTTGGAGATAGACTACACACTTGAATATAAAGATCAGTTTATTAAAAAACAAAATTTTAGGTCTATGAGTGTTAGAACAAATATTCTAGATATTGCACATACTAGAACTTTTTGTCATCAAGAAGATTTGGAAAAAATTTTTGCAATGGGCTTGGCCAAAGGTGGTTCTTTAGATAATGCCATTATTATATCTGGAAATAAAATTTTAAATCAGGGTGGACTTAGATGTAAAAATGAATTTGTGAAGCACAAAACCTTAGATTGCCTTGGAGATTTATATTTATCTAATTATTTTATCAATGGCAAAATAACCTGTAATCAGGGCGGCCATGAGTTGACAGGTAGCTTATTAAAAAAAATATTTAAAGATAAAAAAAATTATACAATTGAAAGTCCAGACTTATCAATAGATTTTAAAGAAAAATCATTTAATCCTGAGGAAATTCAAGTAGTAGTCTAATATTAGAATTTAGTATAAATTGTTGACTATTCTTAATTCATTATGTTTCAAAATTTTTTTTACAAATACCTTTTAATTACCAGTTTGATTTTTGTATATGGCTGTTCATCAAAAAATAAAAATGTATTTGCTGAGCCCAAAACTGTTATCCCGCTAGAGAAATTATATGCTGAAGCGTATCTGAATTACAAAAACAATAAATACCAAGCTGCTGTAGAAATTTTCGAGAAAGTTGAAAAAAATTATTCCTTCAATACAGAATGGGCATCCAAATCATTATTAATGAGAGGATATATTTATTACGAAGTGTCTAAATATGTAGAATCTTTAGAAATATTAAAAAAATTTAAAACGCGTTATGCTGGGAATAAAAACATGGATTACGTGGAATATTTAATGGCCATGTGTCTTTTTGAGCAAGTAAATATCATTGCCCTTTCTCAAGAAAATACATTATTGGCAGAGAGGCAATTTAAAAAGATTATATTAAATTATCCAACATCCAATTATGCAGAAGATGCAAAATTTAAATTAGATCTAATCCAGGATCAGCTGGCAGGTAAAGAAATGTATGTAGCAAGATATTATATTAAAAGAAGAAAATGGGGTCCGGCATTAATAAGGTTAAATAGAATTGTAAAAGAATACGAAACCACAATTTATATCGAGGAGGCCCTACATAGACTAGTGGAAATTCATTACAAGCTTGGCAATATTCCAGTCGCTAGAAGGTATGCTTCGATTTTAGGCTATAATTATAATGATAGCGATTGGTATAAAAAATCTTACAATATTGTTGAAAATAAAAATCTTCCTATTAAAAAAGAAAAGCAAAAAAAAAGCTTAAAAGAAAAATTAAAAAAAATAATAAAACTGCAGTAAGATTTTATGATTAGTAGTGTAGATGATTATAAAAAAAAATTAAAATTATTAAATAGGTATGATCAGAATTATTACGAGTCTGATTCTCCAAAGATAACAGATGCGCAATACGATGAAATTAAAAAGAGATTATTAGAGTTCGAAGAAAAAAATCCTCAATACAGTTTCGTCAGCAACAAGGTGGGGTTTGCTCCATCAAAAAAATTTTCAAAAGTTAAACATACTGAAAAAATGCTTTCTTTAGGCAATGCATTTAATATAAATGATATGAATAATTTTTATAAAAAACTTAAAAATTATCTAAATTATGAGACAAGCCAAAATATTACTTTAATTGCTGAGCCTAAAATTGATGGAATTTCAGCTTCGTTAGTGTATCAAAATGGTGTTTTAGTTCAGGGACTTTCTAGAGGTGATGGAGAATATGGCGAGGAAATAACTGAAAATATAATGACCATTTTAGATATTCCAAAAAAAATTACCTATAAAAAATTTCCTAAGCTAATGGAAATACGTGGAGAAGTATATATAGGAAAAAAAGATTTTAAAAATATTGAAAATAATTTTGCCAATCCTAGAAATGCAGCAGGGGGATCTTTAAGACAAAAAGATTTTAGAAAAACTGCAGCCATTCCTTTGAAATTTTTTGCATACTCCACAATTCAATCAAATTACTCATATTTTCAATCTCAATATGAATTTTTGGAATTTTTGAAACATTCTAATTTTAAAACTAACCCTTTATCTAAAATTATTAAAAATATTAAAGAACTAGAAAAAAATTACAATGATCTTGAGCAATTGAGGTCAAGTCTAGATTATGATATTGATGGAATTGTTTACAAAATTAATGACCTTGAGCTACAAAAAAGATTAGGAAACTTATCCAATAGTCCGAGATGGGCTATTGCTCATAAATTTTCTGCAGAAAAAGCTTTTACTAAAATCAATGATATTGACATTCAAGTTGGAAGGACAGGGGCCTTGACTCCTGTAGCCAAAGTAGATCCTGTTAATGTTGGGGGCGTTATAGTTTCTAATGCAACTTTGCACAATGAGGATGAGATTATTAGAAAAGACATTCGAATTGGTGACACTGTTTGTATTCAAAGAGCAGGCGATGTTATCCCCCAGGTAGTTTATGTTGATTTATCTAAGCGAAGAAAGAAAACAGAAACGTATAATTTTCCTGCAAAATGCCCATGCGGTAACGATACAATCAAAGAGTATAATGAGATTAGCCAAAAAAAAGATGCAGTAAGAAGATGTCCTGATATTGGCTACGAATGCTCTTACATGGCCAAAGAAAAACTAAAACATCTTATTTCCAAAGATGCTCTCAATATTGACGGTTTTGGAAAAAAGGTAGTTGATAATTTTTGGGATTTAAAATTAATTAAAATACCCTCAGATATTTTTAAACTAGACTATAAAGTTGTTAAAGAATTAGAGGGTTGGGGAGAGCTGTCATGCAATAATTTGATTAAATCAATAGAAAGAAGCAAAAAATTAAGCTTAGCAAAATTTATATACGCAATTGGAATTAGACATATAGGACAAGAGAATGCTAAAATTTTAGCTAGTTACTTTAAAAGCATTACAAAATTTAAAAAACTATTTGATCAAAGTTTAATAAAAGCAGAGCTAAGCAATCTAATAGATATTGATGGAATAGGAGAAACGCAAATTAAAGCTCTTGAAAGTTTTTTTTCTAATAAAAAAAACATAAAAGTAATTAATGACTTAATTGACTGTTTACAAATAAGTAATTTTGAAAATATAACTTCAGGAATATTTACAAATAAAACTTTAATGTTCACAGGTGGTTTTTCTAAAATGAGCAGATCTGAGGCAAAGACTTTAGCTGAATCTCAGGGTGGCAAGGTGCTAGGTAGCATTAGTAAAAAACTAAATTATTTAGTAGTAGGAGACTCCAAACCTACTAATAATAAAGTACAAAAAGCAAAAGACCTGCAGGTAGAAATTATTTCTGAAAAAAAATGGTATGGGCTACTAAAGAGGTGAGCATATTTTTTTTAAAAAACTTAATTCTTTTAAGTTTAAAAAAGAATTAAGTTTTTCAAATACTTCTTTGTGATAACTATTTAAATACCCAATTTCTACTTTGGAAAGTAAATTTTTATCAATTAAATTTTTATCATACGGAACTAAAGTTAAATCTTCAAATAATAATTTTTTTTTTATCTTATTAACATAAATCAAATTTTCAATTCTCATTCCAAACTGTCCTTCTAGATAGTATCCTGGCTCGTTAGACACAACTTGACCTGCAGTAAATTTTTTTATGCTCTTTTTGGATATGGATGGGGTATTTTCATGTACGTTGAGATAATAGCCAACACCATGACCGGTACTGTGTGGGTAATCCAATCCTATCTGCTTTAAATATTTTCTAGCAGCTTGATCAAGCTGTGCACCAGTAGTGTTATTTTTTAATTTAAAATTTTTTAATGCTAAATGTCCTTTTAATACTCTCGTGTAGATGTTTTTTTTATATAAGCTCGGTTTTCTTATAGAAATTGTTCTTGTTATATCAGTAGTTCCCCATGGGTATTGTCCACCTGTATCAAGAAGATAAATTCCAGTTCCTGTTAACGATAGGTTTGTTTTGTTAGTTGCATTGTAATGGATTATTGCAGCATTTTTATTAAAACCTGAAATTGGAGGAAAGCTTGGTCCCAAATAAAAAGAATTTTTCTTTCTAAAGCTTTCAAGTTTTTTCTGAGAGCTAATTTCATTTAATTCTTTTTTATTTTTAAACTGGTCTATCCAAAAAAATAATTTTACTAATGCCACCCCATCAAATATATGTGCAATTTTTAGATTTTGTATTTCAATTTTATTTTTTTTAGATTTAAGATGAAAAATAGGATCTTGAATAAATTTACATTTAATCTTGTTGGATTGTAAAAATTTGATTAATCCATAAGAAGTTGTAGCAGGGTCAATCTTAACTGATAAAATTTTAGTTTTTATTAACCTTTCTTTCAATGATTTGATGTCAGAAAATTGAACGTCTTTTTTAAAGCTCTTAATTAACTTATTACGTACCTTTTTTAAATTGCAAAAAACTGTAATTTTATTTTTCTGAATTAATGCAAATGCATTTAGAAGAGGTGAATAAAAAGAATCCTCACCTCGAATATTTAAAAGCCAGCACACATTTTCATTAGAGGAAATAAAAAAAGAGTTCTTTTCATTTATATCTAATAAGTTTTTAAGATTTTTAATTTTGTTGATGTAGCTTATGCCAGAGTATCGATTTTCAAGAATGAAAGCATTTTTATAAACTTCTTTTTTTTTAGCCTTCCAGATCTGATCAATTAAATTTTTTTCAATAGAAACTAAATTTTTTTTTTTTTTTAGAATATTTTTAATTACTTGAAATCTAAAAAGGTTAGGATCGTAGCCTATTTTAATATTAGCATGATTTTTTTTAAGAAAGTTTAAGATATTTACTTTGCTTATGTCTACAATGTTGAAAAGATGACCGCTTTCTTGTTTTGCCTGAAGAGTGTATCTTCCATCTACAAAAAGATAATTTTTTTTTTTAAAAATAAGGGCGGTTCCCGCAGAGCCGGTAAAATTGCTAACATATCTTAATCTGTCATTATTAGTTTTTATGAATTCATTAAAAAAACAATCATTTTTAGGAACTAGGTAGGCATCAATATTATTTTTAATCAATAGGTTTTTAAGCTTATTCAGGTTATTCATTTTCAATTTTTTTTAAGTATTTATCAATTACTTTTTTTTCTCCAGAGTCTTTAAAGTTTATTAATAATTTATTTCCATCTATGTGAATAATTTTGCCATTTCCAAATGTTTCGTGATGAACGCTTTGTCCTATTTTAAAGTCTGTTAAATTATTAGTGTAATTAATAGTTTTGGTTTTTTCCTTAGCTTTTGTATATCGATCCCAGCCAGGACTTTTGGGTGTTGTTGAAAAACCAGTATCTTGGCTAAATTCAAAATCTTGATGAGGATCTTCTGCAATTTCATTGATTTTTAAATATTTTTTATCTAACTCATCAATAAATCTGGAGGGCATAGATGGCATCCAGTCGTTATTATCATTTTTGTTACCAAAAAATTTCCTATTATTAGCAAAGGAAATGAACAATCTTTGCTTGGCCCTAGTTATTGCAACATAAGCCAACCTTCTTTCTTCTTGAACTGCCACATCTCCCTTCTCTTCAATAGACTTTTGATGTGGAAACATTCCTTCCTCCCAGCCTGGCAAGAAAATACATTCAAATTCCAAACCTTTTGCAGCATGAATTGTCATAAGGTTTATTTTTTCTCCATCCCACTCTTCATCGATAGCAGTTTGTAGTGAAATATTTTCTAAAAATTCTATGAGATTAGAATAGTTTTTCATAGAAGATCTTAATTCTTTTAAATTTTCTAATCTTGCTTCAGCCTCGGGGCTTTTTTCATCAATCAGCATTTTAGTATAACCAGATTCATCCAAAACTCTTTCTAACAACTCTACATGATCCAATTTTTCAGAAAGTTTTGTCCACTGGTTTAATTTGTTTATTAATAGCTTTAGGCTCTCTTTAGTCTTGGGCTTTAACTCATCCCCATCCCCATCCAAAAGAGAAACTGAAGTGTCAAAAAGATTTTTATTAGAATTTCTAGAAAATTCATGAATTTTCTTTAAGGTAGTATCTCCAATGGATCTTTTTGGTGTATTTACAATTCTTTCAAAAGCCAAATCATCATTTTTTTGATGGATTAGTCTGAGATAGCAGAGTGCGTCTTTAATTTCTGCTCTTTCATAAAATTTTACTCCACCAATAACACGATATGGAAGTCCGATTCTAATAAATCTTTCTTCAAATTCTCTAGTTTGAAAAGATGCTCTGACTAAAATAGAAATATTATTCAATGAAAACTGTTTCGCAAGTTCTTTTTCAATTATATCAGAAGTACCACTTGCCTCATCACGACCATCACTATAAGAATTAATCCATACTTTTTCTCCATCGTCAAAATCAGACCAAATTTTCTTTCCTAGTCTATCATCATTGTTGGATATTAAAGAGGAGGCAGTATTTAGAATATTTTTAGTTGATCTATAGTTCTGCTCAAGCTTAATTATTTTAGTATTAGAATAATTCTTTTCAAAATCTAATATATTTTTAACTTCCGCACCCCTCCAACTGTAAATAGATTGATCATCATCTCCCACCACACAAATATTTTTAGTATCTCCAGTTATATAATTAAGCCATAGGTTCTGTATAAAATTGGTATCTTGAAACTCATCAACCAGAATGTATTTAAAGTTTTTTTTAAAGGACTCACGTATTTCTTTAAAATTCTTAAAAATAGTAACGCAGTGTAGAATAAGATCTCCAAAATCAACACAGTTCATCATCTTAAGACGCTCCTGATAAATCCTATAAATTTTTAAAGCATTAATTTTAGAGTAGTCTGATGGACTAGCTTTTATTTCAGAAGGAGTAAGAGCCTTATTCTTCCAATGATCAATCAAGTGAGCAATAAGTTTAGGAGGGTTTTTTTTGATATCAATGTTTTCTGCAGCTAAAATATTTTTAATTAGCTTTAATTGGTCCAGAGTATCTAAAATAGTAAAACTTGGCTTTAACCCAACAGCTTCTGCATGCTTTCTAAGAATTTTGTTACTAATAGAATGAAAAGTTCCGAGCCATGGCACTGAATTAGTATTACCTACTACTAAACCCTGAACTCTTTCCCTCATTTCGTTTGCTGCTTTATTGGTAAAGGTTACACAGAGTATTTGATTGCTGAAACATTTTTTACTTTGAATTAAGTGAGTTACTCTCGTAGTCAGTACTTTTGTTTTACCAGAGCCAGCACCCGCAAGAATAAGCAGAGGACCATCAGTATGTAAAACAGCCTCTTTTTGTTGATTATTTAAAGTATTTAAGTAATTTGGACTTGTGGCGCTCATGTTCATTAATTAAATTATTAAAAATTAAATACAACAAGAAAAAATGAAAAAAGTATTTTCAGCTAATAAATTTTTTTTAAAAGTAGCAACTCTCATTATTATATTTTTGGTTATAATTTTTGCTGCTCCGTTAGCTCTCAACATAAATGGTTACAAAAGCAACCTTGAGAATAAATTATCTACAGCTCTTAATACGAATGTTAGAATTGAAGGCGACGTTGCATATATATTTAATCTAGGACCAAAATTAAGACTTAAAAATATTATTTTTGATGTAGGGAAAGGCAATACTTTAGACGGCAAAATGGAAAATCTTTACTTAAGTGTTAATCCATTTAAATTATTAAAAAAAGAATTTTCATTTAAAAAATTTTCTATAAAAAACGGATCTCTTTCTGTATCTGAGGATTTTTTCAAATCTTACATCCAAAATAAATTACAATTTGAAAAAATTAGCTTTGAAAACATGGATATTAAGATTATTAACGATCTGTCAGAGATGGAATTCGATAGTAATAGTGGAGTATTTTTATTTAATTCTCAAAATTTGGTTGCTGCCAAATTAGAAGGGACATTCTCCAATCTTCTATATAACTTGAAGTATAAAAATAATAAATTGAAGGTTACCATCCCAGAAATAAAGCTATCTTTAGAGCATAAAAGACAAGACTTAATTAATAACAATGGTTTCTTTGAAATTAAGTTTTCTGAGAAATTGTTATTTCCAGGCTTTCGCAATACTTACATTAAGTCAAATATAATAGTCGCTAATAGTAAGTTAGAATTGAATAATGCCAAAATATCATCTGCTATCTATAATGGCATAGGAAAAGTAAGTTTGCAAAAAACTAATGACCTGGCATTTGTGAATGCGGAATTAAAATTTGGAAGATCTAATTTTTCAAGAGCGCCCGAAACGGACTGGGTTTCTTTTTTTAATCAAGAAATATTTCAGATAGCATCATTAATGAATGGTAATTTTAAAATTAATTTTCAAAATGCTTTTTTAGATCGAAATTATTTTGACAATATAAGTCTAGATATTTCTTTTAATGGAGGAGATATTGTTTTGAATCGAGTTCAATTCAGTTCTGACAAAAATTCTTTAGATCTGTCTGGTAGATTTATTCAAGAAAACAATGATTTTCTTTTATTTTTTGACAGTACCTTTGAAACCAAACAGTTTAAGAGATTGTGCATTAAAGCATGCAAATCCAAAGCAACAACTAACAACTATTCCATGAATGCTAAAGGAGCTCTTAATTTAAAAAATTCTAAATTTACTATAGAAAGTTTTTTTTCTAACAAAGAGTATAGTCAGCCTCAAATTGTGGATCTAAATCAAAGATTGAAGACTATTTTTTTTGGCGATCTTGCAAAAACGTTTGATCTTAAAAATTACTTTAAATTATATTAATTATTTCGGGTGAGTCATCTTTTTAGGATTCATAATCTTCATATAATCTTTTTCATTTATCAATCCAGTTTTTAAGGTTTCTTCTTTTAAATTAGTTCCATTTTTATGAGCTATTTTGGCAATCTTACTTGCGTTGTCGTACCCAATTTTAGGAGCCAGAGCCGTTACTAACATTAGTGATTCATTCAACAATTGCTCAATTCTTTTTTTATTTGGCTTAATTCCTTTGACGCAAAAATTAACAAAGCATTGAACAGAATCTGCTATGAGGTCAATAGACTGAAGAATGTTGTGTGCAATTAACGGTTTAAAAACATTTAATTCAAAATGACCATGTGATCCTGCCATAGTAATTCCATTGTGGTTTCCAATCACCTTTACGCAAACCATGGTAACTGCCTCACATTGGGTAGGATTAATTTTACCTGGCATGATAGAAGAGCCTGGTTCGTTTTCAGGAAGAGACAACTCTCCATATCCTGCTCTTGGACCTGATCCCAAAAATCTTATGTCATTTGCAATCTTCATTAATGCAACGGCTGTTGTATTGAGAGTTCCTGAAAAATTTACAATTGAATCATGTGCTGCCAATGCTTCAAATTTGTTTTTGGCAGTATGGAAAGGAAGTTTAGTTATCTTTTTAATTTCTGCAGCTATTGTTTTGTCCCAACCTTTTCTTGAATTAATACCAGTTCCAACAGCAGTACCTCCTTGTGCCAAAGGATAAATTTCAAGTAATGCTCTTTTAATTCTAGTTAATGATTTTGAAACTTGCATATGATAGCCAGAAAATTCCTGGCCCAGTGTTAAAGGAGTAGCGTCTTGTAAATGGGTTCTTCCTATTTTGACTATATCTTTAAATTCTTTAGTTTTTTTAGCCAAAGCTTTTTCCAACAAGCTAATAGCTGGTATAAGTTTTTTGTTAGCTTGAATCGCAATCGCGATGTGCATGGCAGTAGGAAAGGTATCATTGGTAGATTGAGCTTTATTAACATGATCATTAGGATGAACTGGTTTTTTACTTCCCATTTTTCCACCAAGCATTTCAATTGCTCGGTTAGCAATAACCTCATTAACATTCATATTAGTTTGTGTTCCGGAACCAGTTTGCCAGACCCTAAGTGGAAAATTATCATCTAATTTCCCAGAAATAACTTCTTCAGAGGCTTTAATAATAGCCTTTGAAACTTGCGGAGTAATATCTTTATATTTTGCGTTGACGATTGCTGCAGCTTTTTTAACTATGGCAATAGAGTGAATTAACTCAATGGGAACGTTGACTTTACCTATTTTAAAAAATTGTAATGATCTTTGAGTTCCAGCTCCCCAATACTTGTCACCAGGAACTTTAATTTTACCAAAACTATCTGATTCAATTCTTGATGCCATAAGAGATATTTTATATCACTATATTACTTACTTTTTAATAAATATTATGAATGTTTTAATAATAGGAGCAACTTTTGGTATTGGCTGCGAACTAGCTAAAAAATATCTTAATACCTGTGATAATCTCATTTTACTAGGAAGAACGCAGAGCAAGTTAGAAGAAATTAAGCAGGAATTTTTTAGCGGCAAAGCCAAAGTATATACCGAAAATTTAGACGTAACTATTCTGGATGATTGTAAGAACAAATTGTCCAATATTATAAAAAACAATTCAACAATAGATAAGGTTATTTACTGTTCGGGGTATTATGAGCCACATGACACTTTTAAAATTGATGTGAGTCTTTTTCAAAAAACTATGGACGTAAACTTTATGGGCATGATTAACGTTTTTTCAATTTTACTTCCTCATTTAAAAAATCAAAATCATGGACAGCTTGGAATTGTTGCTTCTCTTGCGGGCTTTGGCGGATTGCCCAACTCTTCTTCTTATGGACCAAGTAAAGCAGCCATGATGAATTATGCAGAATCGATCAAAATTGATTGCGATAAACACAATATCAAAGTTAGCATTATTAACCCTGGATTTGTTCAGTCTAGATTAACGGAGAAAAATACCTTTGATATGCCGTTTCTAATGACGAGTGAGAAAGCTGCTAATATTATTTATGAAGGCTTGCAAAAAGAAAAGTATGAAATTACCTTTCCTTTGCCTATGATGATTTTATTTAAAGCCTTAAGAATTTTACCACGTTCTATTTATTTTTGGGTAGTAAAAATTATAACCAAATCTTAATTATTGTAGATAGTAAAATAAATCATTCCTAAGACTAGCAAGTTAGCAGTCACTATAAATGAAACAGTTCTTGAAAAAAAAAATTTTTCTTTTTTAATTTCTACGGTGTTAATTTTTGCTGGTTGTATTAGATTCATATTGTTCCTCTTGTTGTTTGATACTTAATTAATATTAAATTAAGGCAAACTCGGATTGAAAATGTGACTAATATAAGACTACTTTAAAGAATTAGCCAAATCTTCTTTAAGATCATTAATATCTTCCAGTCCAATAGATAACCTAATTAGGTTAGGGGTAATACCTAGGGATAATCTTGCCTCTTCTCCAAGAACTTTATGTGTTGTGGTAGTTGGATGAGTTACAAGAGATTTTGAGTCTCCTAAATTGTTAGAGATATCAAAAATATTTAATTTGTTGATAATTTTAAAAGCATCTTTCTTCCCGCCCTTAACTTTAAAGGCAATCATGGTCCCTCCGGCACTTTGTTGTTTTTTTGCCAGAGCGTATTGAGGAAAAGACTTAAGACCAGGATAGTACACTTGCTTAATTTTTTTATGTTTTTCTAAAAATCTCGCAATTTGTAATGCATTCTCGGATTGAGAAAGGACACGTATTTTTATTGTTTCTAAACTCTTAAGAAGAACCCATGCATTAAAAGGACTAATACAAGGACCGGTATGTCTCAAGAAAGGTTTTAGAATATTTTCTTTAAATTCATTTGTTGAACAGACAGCCCCACCCATAGCTCTTCCCTGTCCATCAATATGCTTGGTGCCAGAATAAATAACAACATCTGCACCAAATTTGACTGGCTGTTGTAACACTGGTGATGCAAAAATATTATCTACAATAGTTGTTATTTTATTTTTTTTAGCAAGGTTACAAACTTGTTTAATATCAATAATTTCCAAGCATGGGTTAGAAGGAGATTCAAAGAAGAAAATCTTAGTATTTTTTTGAATACTTTTGTTCCATTCTTTAATATTTTTTCCATCAATAAAAGATACTTCAATCCCAAATTTAGGAAGTATGTCATTTAGTATATATCTACAGGAACCAAATAATGCTGAAGCAGAAACTACATGATCCCCAGCTTTTAATTGACACATCATCGAGCCGAATACAGCAGCCATTCCACTTGCTGTTGCAAAGCATGCCTCTGAACCATCTAATAAAGCTAACCTTTGTTCAAACATTTCTACAGTTGGATTGGCGTACCTAGAGTATTGAAATCCTTTTTTCTTTCCTAGAAAAATAGCTTCTGCTTGCTCAGCTGAATCATAGACAAATCCCGAATTGAGAAAAATAGCTTCAGATGTTTCTTTAAAGTTAGATCTAGTTAGGCCACCCCTAACTAGATTGGTATCTAACTTAAATTTTTTTTTCAATTATTCTGCCCTCAGTTCTTTCGCAGCATCAACCATTTTAGTTAATGCATCAATAGTTTCGGGCCATCCTCTAGTCTTTAAACCACAGTCAGGATTGACCCAAACTCTAGATGGATCAATTAATTTAGATGCTTTTTGAATCAGCTCTTTCATTTCATCTTTCGATGGAACTCTAGGAGAGTGAATATCGTAAACTCCAGGACCTACTTCATTTGGATATTTAAACTTTTCAAATGTAGTTAAGAGCTCCATTCTAGACCTAGATGTTTCAATAGAAATAACATCCGCGTCTAAAGCGGCGATAGAATCGATGATATCTTCAAATTCTGCGTAACACATATGTGTATGAATTTGAGTTTCATCCTTCACTACTGCAGCAGATATCTTAAAACAATCTACAGACCATGTAAGGTATTCTTTCCAGTCCTTTTTCTTTAAAGGCAACCCCTCTCTAAGAGCAGGCTCATCGATTTGAATCATTCGAATACCATTTTTTTCAAGATCTTCCACTTCATCACGAATGGCAAAGCCAATTTCTTGTGCTGTAAATTTTCTTGGTTGGTCATCTCTCACAAAAGACCACTGCAAAATAGTGATCGGCCCTGTAAGCATTCCTTTTACAATTTGCTTTGTTTGCTCTTGTGCAAATTTAGACCAACGTACGGTCATAGGTTTTGGTCTAGACACGTTTCCAAAAATAATTGGTGGTTTCACACAACGAGAGCCATAGCTTTGTACGAAGCCACTAGAAGTAAAGGTAAATCCTTTTAGCTGTTCACCAAAATATTCCACCATGTCATTACGTTCAAATTCACCATGAACAATAACATCGATACCAATCTCTTCTTGTTTTTTAATCGTATCAATAGTTTTTTCTTCTAAGAACTTGTCGTAGCTTTGCTCATCCAGCTCACCACGTTTAAATTTAGCTCTTGCTTGTCTTACATCGGTTGTCTGAGGAAAAGACCCAATGGTTGTAGTTGGGTATTTAGGTAAAGCAAAAATTTCTTTTTGAACCACTGCTCTTTCTGGATAGGATGATTTTCTGTTTACAATCGATTGATTGATTGTTTTTATTCTATTTTTCACAGCATCATCATGAATCAATTTAGAAGTTTTTCTATCTTGAACGTCAGCAGTATTGCTCTCTAACTCCGCCTTATGACTTCCTTCGTTAACACAACCCTTGATTACACTTAGCTCTTGCAATTTTTGTTTTGCAAACGATAACCATCTTTTAATTTCAGCTGGAACCTTCTGTTCAAGCTCTAAATCATAAGGAGAGTGAAGTAGGGGGCAAGAAGAAGCAATAATCACATCGCCAGAAACATTGTCTTTAACAAAGTCAATTTTCTCTTGTAAATTTGTTTTCCATACGTTTCTTCCATCTACTAAACCTAATGACAGTTGTTTCTTGGAGTTTTTGACATAACCTTTATTTTTAGTACCGCGAACCAAATCTAAATGAATTACATCCACATCACTTGCAAACACTTCTTCCTTAACGTCTTCATTTAGGTCTTCAAAGTAAGTGGTAAATAAAATCTTACTTGAACCCGCAGCTTGTTTAAGCTCGTTCAGAGTGTTTTTGATTTTAGACACCACATTAGAATCTAAATCTTTTACTAATATAGGCTCATCAATTTGAATCCATTCTGCTCCTAGATCAGCAAATTTTTTAACCACCTCTTTGTAAACGGGTAAAATTTTGTCTAATAGATCAATAGTATTTAAGCCATCAATTCCTTTTCCTAACAACAAGAAAGACAATGGACCTAAAATAACAGGCTTGGTATTATAACCTGCCTGTTTCGCTTCTTCATATTCTGCGAAAGGTTTATTAGAACTTATTTTAAATGATTGGTCTTTGGATAGCTCAGGTACCAAGTAGTGGTAATTCGTATCAAACCATTTGGTCATTTCCAATGCAGGCACATCCAGCTCTGATGTTTGTGACCCACGCGCCATGGCAAAGTAAGTTTTTAGGTTTACTTCATTGCCATTCCATTTGTATCTTTTCGGAACTGCACCTAATAAGCAAATTGCATCTAACACCTGATCGTAAAATGAAAAATCATTAGAAGATATTAAGTCTACACCGCACTCTTTTTGAGTTTGCCAATTTTGCTTTCTTAAATTTTTTGCAACATTATGCAAATCTTGTTCTTGAATGTCACCTTTCCAAAATTGTTCTAATGCTTTTTTTAGTTCTCTTTTAGGACCGATTCTTGGGTATCCAATAGATGCTACTTGTATCATGCTCTTGCTTCTCCTTTGGTTTGATTGTTTTGATTTAAATTATTTTGCAGTGATAGTAATCGCGAACATACTGCAAAGGTTAATTCATATTTATTTAGTGTATAAAAATGAAACTCATTAACTTCTTCTTTTTTTAATTTTTTCACTAGATCGCTTGCTAAACTGGCACCAACTAATTGCTGCACTTCTGGCGTGTCGTCTAAGCCAGAAAACTCACTAGCTATCCAGTCAGGAATGGATGCGCCACACATAGCGCTAAAATTTTTAACTTTTTTAAAATTAGAAATAGGCATAATTCCTGGAATGATGGGAATGTTGATCCCTGCAGCCACTACTGAATCCCGGTATCGTAAAAACACATCTTTATCAAAAAAGTATTGAGTAATAATTTTATCGGCACCCGCATCCACTTTTCTTTTCAAATGATCAGTATCATCTTGTTTATTTTTAGAGTCAGGGTGTATTTCTGGATATCCACCAACTGCAATTTCAAAATTAGCTAATTTTTTTAAACCCAAGCACATATCGGCAGCATTTTGGTAGCCATTGGGATGAGGAATGTATTGTTTATTTTTTTCTCTTACATCACCTCGTAAAGCAACTATTTTATTCACTCCCTTTTCAAACCAACCTAAAGCCAAATCGTTAATTTCATCTTTGGACATATCCACGCAAGTTAAATGACCTGCTACTGGTACTAAAGAATCTTTATTAATCTTTTTAACAAAAGAATCGCTTTTTAAACGCTCGCCACCACCAGCACCAAAAGTAACTGAAAAAAATTGAGGATTAAAATTTTCTAATTTTTTTAAACTCGCCCATGTTTTTTCTTCAGCAGCAGAGTCTTTTGCTGGAAAAAATTCAAAACTTAATTTTAAATCGTTCTTGTTCATAATTTATTATGATCAAGTTTTCGGTAGTTTTTGATGGGGTTTCCAAAAAAAAACCACCGGCTAGAGCGGTGGTTTAAATCGCTTTAGCTGGTTTTATATAGCGCCCGCAATTTGAACAAATCAGCGCTTAAGAAGGTATTTAATAATAAATAGACAAAATGTAAAGGGTAAAAAGCCAAATATTGAAGAACTTTTAGTGCTTGTGATTTTGAGCTCCACCTAAACCACAGGGCATAGCATTGATAGAACCAGAAGTTTCGCCCTCTTTATGAAATAGAGGGTTGTAAGCCACACCACTATATTTGTGGTCATAGATAATGACTGCAAAAAAAGTAGTTAGAATAAGAAGGTATAGAATATTTTTCATTAATAAAAAAACTTTCTAGCTTTCACCCCAAAGTAAGAGCCCATAAACGCAAACAAAAACCATACCCAACCGTGCATACTTCCTGAAGCTATACCACTAAACAATGCTCCAATATTACAACCAAATGCAAGTCTTGCTCCATAGCCCATAAAAAAACCACCAATCATGGCAGCTAAAAATAACTTCTTATCAATTTTAATTTGATTAGAAAAGTTACCAGATAAAGCAGAAGCTATTAAAGCCCCCAAAATAATTCCTAAGTTAGAAACGGTCGTAGGATCTGCCAATAAACTATTTTCTAGCGCAACAGCAGGGTAGGATAATTGCCAATAGTCCCAAGAAGAAACATCCACACCAATTAGGGTTGCTAATTTTGCCCCCCACAATCCAAAAGAAAATGTGACAGACCATGGATGACCTGCAGCATGCAGCATTAAAAAATTAAACAATACCAAAAGAACAGAACCTAAAAATAAAGGCCACGGTCCCCTAAGAAGACTGGAAGAGTCAAATCTAAAAATGTTATTATGATCTGTTATTTTGTTTCTTTTCTTGTCTAGAATAAAAACAGTTAAATAAAGAGTAAAAATAAGACTTAACTGAAAAGTTAAAGTTTCAACCAGAGTATAATTGTCTAATAAAGAAATTCCTCCTAAAGAGGGAAGGGATGACCAAAAAGTAAAGTGGTATGTTCCCGCTACAGAGCCAATAATAAAAAAAAATAAAGAAATAACCATTTTGGTATTACCGCTTCCAGCAGTAAATAAAGTTCCAGAGCCACAGCCTCCGCCCAATTGCATGGCAAGTCCAAACATAAAAGATCCAATAACCACAGATAAACTAACCGGAGCAATTGCCCCTACGATAGTGCCATCATATACAAAACTTTTAGAACCAATGACAAAAGAAAAAACTATAGCTGCTAAAGCCAACATTAAAAATTGAGCTCGAAGTGCACTACTATCTCTTTTTTCAATAAAATTTCTCCATCCACCCGTAAAACCAAATGCAGCTTTATATAAAGTGAAGCCCAAACCAATACCAATGGCAAAAACTAGAAAATGACGAAGACCAATCGTGGAATAGGTAATGTAAGAAAATAATAGTGTAAAAATAACCCCAAACAAAACAATGGGTGTTTCAATTTTTTTAATTACAATCATGAGGGGCTTGTACTCTAATTAAATATGCGGGTAAATCTTAGTACCCGCATATAAAAGTTTTAAAAATTATCCGGAAATAACTTTGTTTTTAGGATTGCTTTCCCAATGAGCCCAAGATCCATCATACATTCTTACTTGAGGAATATTTGCCACTTCACTTAGCGCAAACCAAACAGTAGCAGCCCAGTGTCCAGTGTTACAATAAGTAATGTATCCTTTGAAATCTTTGATTTGAGCCGCATCATAGAGCTTTAATATTTCCGCTTTAGACTTGATAAAACCATCACTTCCAACTGTTTTTTGCTGCTCTACATTAACTGCATTAGGTATTCTTCCAACCACTTTTAAAGCAGGGTGTTTTTTGACTCCTTTAAAGAAATCATTAGGTCTAGCATCAATTAAACAAATACCATTTGTTTCTTTCTTGGCATTTCTTACTTCTTTATAAGAAGCGCTGTACTTTTTGTTGATTGAAGCTTTAAATACTTTTGGAGACAATGCGTTTTCACCAGCTACCACTTTATAGCCAGCATCTTTCCATGACTTAAAACCACCATTTAAAATAGAAACATTTTCATGTCCTAAAGTTTTAAAAGTCCAATAAACTCTAGCAGCACTTCCAAAATCAGTAGAATTCACTCCAGCATAAATAACAATAACATGTTTTGAATTATCAATTCCAAGACCGCTTACCAATTGTTCCAGTGGTTTTTTTCCTGGAAATTGTCCAATTACACCATTAACTTTTGCTCTCCATCCATCTTTTAGATAGTCAGAGTGCACTGCCCCTGGAATGTGAGCTTGCTTAAATGCCTCATAAGATCCACCATCAATTTTGTTTCTAACATCTAATACAAATACATTTTTGTTGTTTAAATTTTTATTTAACCATTTCACATCCACTAACGGTTCTGCTGAGAACACAGATGTTGAAATAAAAATAAAAAGTACTGCTG
>Ga0307986_10000310_pt1 | contig 36116 bp, 31 predicted proteins | sample EllFjometageno82_FD_203170 | JGI IMG/M metagenome (GOLD analysis project Ga0307986, IMG submission 203170) | Marine microbial communities from Ellis Fjord, Antarctic Ocean - #82 | ecosystem: Environmental > Aquatic > Marine > Unclassified | place: Southern Ocean | collected 2014-10-09 | reverse complement strand
CTGTAATTTCAGCATCGCTCGGCAGAGTCCAGCCCGCGCCAGTGTCGCTATTCGGGGCCAATCGGCTGGAGTGTGGGTTATTGCCATCAAAGGAATCACTCGCTCCAAACATCCCAAGGCCTCTCCAATCAAACAAGTTAATACCGATATCAGAAGCGGTAAGAATTGGTTCCTCAATTAGTAAACCATCGCTACCATTTACTCTTAATTGCAGGGAAACATTTGACAAATCTGCACCCGGGGCGAACTCCAATTGCCATTCAGTCATGCCTTGGGCGCCAGGAGTTACTCCAGCACCGACGGTGTTGAGTTGAACCCAACCAGTGTCGTTATGCCCTTCTGTTGGCCATACCGCACTGTCCTTAACCCCATGAGCAGAAACAACGGGAGATGCCAGTATAGGGGCCAGGCTAGATAGCAACATTATCAGCACAAGTGAGATTGCTTGGCCGGCACTGCGAGACGCCTTGGCCGACTTGGTATAATGGGACATAGATGTGAGGCGACTTTTACAGTATTTGAACGCGGCCCTTAGATGTGAAACTAATAATCACCAATTTATCCACTATTATTGCCCTCAGCCACAATCCCGTAGGATTATTTTGGTGACATAACTTCAATAATTTATAATAAAAACACACAACACTCAAACCACAGACGCACTCACAACAGGAAGGGGAACTAAATGGTACGCGAGAAAAGAGAGCGCAGGTTGCGCCAAGAAGCGTTAGAATATCACGAATTAGAACCGCGTGGAAAAATTAAGGTTGTACCTACTAAACCACATTCAACAGCATACGAGTTGAGTTTGGCTTATTCACCTGGTGTAGCCTACCCCTGTTTAGAGATTGAAAAGAATCCCGAGGATGCGTACAAATATACCTCTAAAGGTAATTTAGTCGCTGTAATTTCAAACGGTACAGCAGTATTAGGACTTGGAAATATTGGTGCATTAGCCAGTAAACCAGTCATGGAAGGGAAAGGATTGCTATTGAAAACATTCGCAGATATCGATGTTTTTGATATTGAAGTTGATACAGAAGACCCTGAAGAGTTCATCAATACAGTTTGTAACATTGCAAAAACTTTCGGTGGTATTAATCTTGAAGATATCAAAGCACCGGAATGCTTTGAAATCGAGCGACGAATTGCAGAGGCAACAGATATTCCAGTTATGCATGACGACCAACACGGAACTGCAATTATTTCCGCAGCAGCAATGTTGAACGCAGTCGAATTACAAGGAAAAGAAGTATCAAAAATCAAAGTTGTTGTTATCGGTGCTGGTGCAAGTGCAATTGCTTGTGCCAACCACTATGTCGCAGTCGGTGTCAAAAATGAAAACATCTTGATGGTAGATAGTCAGGGTATTGTGACAAAAAAGCGTCTAGATGCAGGAGAACTAAATGAATTCAAGGCAACATTTGCACACGATATCAAAGGTGGAGATTTAGCAGATGCATTGAAAGGAGCCGATATGATGCTAGGATTATCTAGAGGTGGATTGGTTTCTAAGGAAATGGTGGCATCAATGGCCACTAAACCGGTAATCTTTGCACTTGCCAACCCGACTCCAGAAATAGATCCAGAAGATATTCTTGAAGTAAGGGATGATGCGATTATCGCTACTGGCAGATCAGATTATCCTAACCAAGTGAATAACGTATTAGGGTTTCCGTATATTTTCCGCGGAGCATTAGATGTTAGAGCAAGAGACATTACACAGGGTATGAAAATGGCCGCAACCTATTCTCTTGCGGCATTGGCAAAAGAGCCAGTTCCAGATTATATTTCAGCCGCTTATGATGGTGCGACAATGCAATATGGTCCGGAATATATTATTCCAAAACCGTTCGATAGACGCGTATTAATTTGGGAGGCTAGTGCGGTTGCACAAGCTGCTGTAGATGAAGGAATAACCGGTGTTAAAGCCAAAGACTTCGACATTGAAAAATACAAGGAACAACTAGAAGGTCGCTTTGGATTATCTTATTCAGTAATGCGCCATGTCATCAATCAAGTCTGTGGAAAAGGTAAGAGAATTGTATTCCCTGAAGGAGATAATGAGAAAGTTATCAAGGCCGCTGCACAACTGGCAGAACAGAAAATTTGCGTTCCGATTTTACTCGGGCCAAAGAAGAGAATAGATTCAATGGTTGAAGAATTAGGCCTGCATTTTGATTATGAGTCATATGACCCACGTCGTGACAAACGCCGTAAGGGAGAATATGCAAAGGCTGTATTTGACCATAGAAAGCGGAAAGGTATGACCTATCTCGATGCTGCAAGGCTATTGAAGAGCCGCCCGTACTTTGCAAGTCAAATGGTAAAGAGTGGCCATGCCGATGGATTCGTCGGAGGAGTTTCAAGGAATTATGGCGACGTACTTAGGCCAACTATCGAATTGATAGGTTCAGCAGATGACGCACATTGTATTATTGGATGCTATATGATGAATGTCAAAGGTAGAACGATTTTCCTGGCAGATGCTACTGTCAATGTATATCCGGATAGTAGGACTTTAGCGGAAATAGCAGTTCAAACCGCAAAGGTTGCTCGTCGCTTTGGTGTCGATCCTAAGGTTGCAATGTTGTCATTTTCCAATTTCGGTAGTAGTAGAGCACAACGTTCCGAGAGGATTGAAGAAGCGATTGCACTTGCTAGAGAACTTGACCCATCCTTGGCAATAGACGGGCCAATGCAAGGGGATACAGCACTCAATGGAGCAGTACAAGGTGAATATGAATTCATGTCCTTTAATGGACCAGCCAATGTACTTGTTTTACCTAATCTTGCGGCGGCAAACATCGCTTACAAATTACTTGAGGAATTGGGAGACGCAGAGATGACAGGACCAATTTTGGAAGGAATGGATAAACCAGTTCAACTAGTTGCAAGACAAGATGGTGTGCGCCATATAGTCAACATGGCTGCAATTTGTGCAGCAGACTCTATCCGCCAAGATTCATACTGGGAATCACTGATTACTGCGTACGTTGAAGAAGAAGAATAATCACTTCACATCTTTAATGGCGATACTCGGTCTACGCGGTCTCCAAAATGCACCACTAACAAAGCCAATGCATAGCCCGCCAAATAACAAATTTGGCCAACCATTTACAGCATAATCAGACATTCCCCTTAAAATTGGGATGGTAAACGAAGGAACGATTCCAAGAATTGTCATCCACAACAATTCTCCTCTAAGATTATTTGCAAAATCAGCATTCTCGGGAACCATTAATCCCGGCTCTTTCCTAATCGGGGTAATCACCAATCTGGCAATAACATCGGCTAAACTTCTGTCCATCGGTATTGAAGAAAGTGCAACCAAATCCTTAGTTGGGTGTGATTCAATAGCTGCTCTGTGATCTGCAGTAGGGCCGATTCCAGGTGATTTCCTTGGACTGCCATCCATCATTGCTCCCCGGTAATTTGATGCCGGTGAATCAGCGAGAATCTCCACCTTTTTAGCAGGATAATTCAAGGTGATTTGTTGATGTGCAATCCTCCATTCTCCTTCACTTGGGCAACGAACTTCCCATTCATAACCATCATCCAAAGTAGAATCGGCCAATTTTTGCAGGCTTCTATTTGCATGTGAAAGGATTTCCTTCAATGCTAAGCCATCAATACCTTCCATCAAATCATCAGGTCTTTCATCAGGCTCTGGACCGTTTAGCAAGGTTGCTACTTGTCTTCTTGAAATTGGCTTTTTGAGAATATAAAATTTAGGACATTCTACTTCATGTCTTGGTCTTTGGCCAGAATATACCCAACCGCCTTTGTCAGTGCCAACAAAGATGCTATCAACATCAACCGTCTCAAACTCTAGTCCGAGCAGGTTAATTATTGGCAATTCTACACCTCATTGAATAGTCGCCATCATGCGATTATACCAAGCCATTCCAGCTTCATGGTCTTCCAATTTTGAAAATTGAGGGAAGGGTGAGATAGAGCGCATATAGCCAAATGCAGCAAAGTCGACGAGGTCTGGAGAATCTCCTGAAAAGAACTCTCCGCTGTGAGAAGATGTGAATTCACTAAGAAGGTCATGCCATAATTGCTTAGGGCTGCGTCCATCTTTCTTCACTCTTGAACGAGCGATAATACCCCACATTATTGGGAACCCGGCCCAAGCATATAGGCGTCTGGAAAAGAAGCCAAACTTTTCTAGTTTTGAAATACGAACAGTGGTTTGCAGTGCTGAAAATAATCCGCCATACAATATAGGAATCGTTGCCTTAGACATTTTTGTATCAACCCATTGCAACCATTCATCACGTCGTGCAAAATCACCCATTGTCGCTAATTTAGAAGAATTGTACTTTTCATCAAGATAGAACATCATCGGAGTGGAATCATAATGGATTGAGCCATCAGAGTCGGTTAAGACTGGAACTTTATTCCAATTTTCAACAAAGGCTAGTTCCTTTTTTGCCCTTAGGCCATTGATGCCAATGTAATCAACATCGAGCCCAATATAATCTATTAAGCCGCGTATTTTCCAACTAAATGGGCATGTATACAACAAGTGTACAGTCGGCTTACCCATGTGTTTGGGGCTATGGCTCTCCTTCTTCAATCCTCGTTTGTATTATCCGTTACGGGTTTCCAACCGGGCTTCCAGAAATCCAAGTCATCCAACCATCGCATCCATTCCGAATCATCACATGTTAGAAGGTGAAAAGCACGGCTTTCCAATCCTTCCAAATTTGCTTTTGTCAAGACGCCTTCACCGCAACTATTACGCCATTCAACCTGTCTATGGCGGATTTGCCGTCGAGCCTCTTCTGGCGTATCAAAATTCATTTCACAAAGGTCTCGCAATTCGCTAATCCAGGTGCGATTATCCTTCAATAACGGGTCATTGATGACGCGCTTAGCTGGTTTCTTTGTGAACGGCCACCATCCCATATCTTACCCTCTCCCCTCCTAAACTTGAGGCTTGTGTAAAAACCCTAACAATCAACTAGATATCAACCATTCAATCAAATCATGCGATGAAGCCATGTGCCCAAACACCTTGGCATATCTATGGGCAGGATAGTAGTTCACTTCCACGGCAAATCAAAAGATAAGTCCATGACTTCCTCAATCAAAAACTACAGCGAGAGAATATTGCCGCGTGGAATAAAGATAGAAGTGCATAGTGAAAAATTAAGCGTTGATGATTATTTGCAACAATTACAATCAAAGCAAGGGGTATTGATTTTATTAGACGAAGGAGGAAGCCAATATACTTCCGAACAATTGGCAACTTTATGCAAGGAATGGGCATTACAAGGTCAAGACACGCATCTAGCAATCGGGCCATTCGATGGATGGCCAAAGAGCGGAAACACGCAGAAAATTGCTAGAATCTCACTATCTTTGATGACATTCCCTCATGAATTGGCATCAGTACTATTGCTTGAACAATTATACCGGGCCACAGAGATAAATCGTGGTAGCGGATATCACAAAGCATAGGGTGAAAAACACAGGCCATTTGGTTGGGTTGGGGCAGAAGATGATATTCGCTAGTGAATCGGATATGCGTTGGCTGCTGATTGCATTTGAGGCAGTAATTGGACTAATACTCGTCTTAGGTAGTAGGAGACAACCTTTCCCAACTCCCAGTAGGCGTTTTGGAATACTAACATTACTGATAACCTTTGGATTTTTTATTGGCCAATCAGCGCCCCACCCAGTAGCAGTTTCAGGACATTTAGCAACCCTTGCCTTCCTAGGTGCCTTTGGAATAGTTGCGGGTGTACACCACATGATGGTTACTCGCAGAGAAGTTCTCATCGCCCCAATGGCCGGATTCATGTTCTGTGTAGGCATGGCCGGATTGATTATTCAGACATGGCCAGATTTGTCCTTAAGCGAGCAATGGGCTGGATTCTTTTCTCTTGTTGTTCTAACAGGAATCCAAACTTGGCTTGTTTTCAGAGGGTTGTTGATCGGACGCCTACCACTGGCATGGTCGCAAGCGGGCATGGTCGCTTTACAGCGTGGCCAATTATCGGGATCGCATGGAGCAATATCTTGTTTCGAAAAGGGATGGGATGCAGATGAAGAACATCTTAACCCTATGGCATATTTGGCACTTCACAGAATATATTTATTCATGCAAGATGTGGAAGAAGCAGACAAATGGCTAGACTCTCTTGTTGATGTTGGAGGAGAGAAGGCAGTAGCAAAAGAATGGATAGAAGCGATCCATCAATATTTGAAATCAATCGACCCAATCGCTGCAAAAAACCTTCCAGTATTAATGGAAGAGGAATAATAGCCTTCTTGCCGAAAAACAACACTAATCGGAAGTTTGTTTCCGCTTTATGTCTCAATTCACCTATGATGACATCCACATTGCACAATTAGGCGAAGGACTTAAGAGGTTTAACGACTAATTCTATATTGAGGATTGAGATGTTTAGGAATGCGCAACAAAACCGTATGGGAGGAATACTTTGGTATGCTGTATTGATTTGGTTTTCATCCAGTATACTTTCCCAAGCACTTTTCATTGGTTTCTATGGTGCTCCATATGATGCTATTGAGTTACTCGGAGGCATTGGGCCAGCATATATTGGCCTGGTTCTAATTGAAGTGGCCATGTGGGTCACACTTGCAGGATTATCGGTTGCTAAAATGGCTCGTAAACTAAAACTAAAACCAGTCAACATTATTCCCAGTATAGGAAAGTGAATCTTTACAGCAACTACGGTATTTGTAAAGTCGGAACTTAATCGTAATCGGATTAATTGATTTACATTCTGTCTTTATTGACCGAATTAACCATCTCGAAAACCATCATTTACCCATTGAAATTAGCCGATGACTTGAAGGAGCGTCATAACAAGGAACTACTGTGACTGAAATTATAGATGCTTCAAAGTTTTCAGGTCGCCCAATGGAGATTACCTCTCTGTCAGAGACCGACCCCATGCTCGCACATCTCCCGGGTGATGCGATTATCCTCGCCATTGAAGGTGCTAGAGAATCTTTACCACTCGCATCAAAGTTGTTAATTGATTTACAAGTGATGAATGATGAAGCCCACGATCTATGCGAGGAACTTGAAGTATTGCTGGAAACACTGAATCCAAATCACGAACATGTCTCAGAGATTGCAGAATATTTGGCTAAACTGGTCTCTCAATGGCAGCAAACAGCGGACAACTTGGAATCTACGGGTACAAGAGTAGCTTGTTTGGAACCAGGTCGTTTGGAATGGTATGGAGTGGTTGATGGCAATCTCTCACTATTTTCCTGGGCAATGGGTGAAGAGGATATCGAATGGTATCATGCAGTAGATGCGGGGTTCAACGCCCGAAAACCACTCATAGAGGCATGACCTCGTCGGGCCGAGGGCGAGATTATGGTTCGTATCACAAGAGTCTATACCGGTGGAGGCGATGACGGTAGTTCGTCATTAGTCGATGGTTCACGTAGAAGTAAATCTGACCAGAGATTTGAGGTCGTAGGTTGCTGTGATGAACTAAATGCGGTTCTCGGAATTGTAGCAATGGAGATTAATCGTTTACCATCACATGAAGATGGCGGCGGCAGTAAAACAATCGAACGAGTTCAGTTAGTAATTTCTTCAGCACTGAAGCGGATTCAAAATGAGTTATTTGACCTCGGAGGAGAATTGGCTTGCGACCCGGAAAAAATCCCCCAATACATGGTATTAATCGGCCAACAACAATCTGATGTTTTGGTTGAAGAAATGGATGCTTGGCTATTAGATTTGGAGCCTTTATCTAGTTTTATTTTGCCAACTGGAGAAGGCCCAGTTGCCGCTTTACATCTCGCTAGAACGGTGACAAGAAGATTGGAAAGAGAGATGGTTCGGCTCAATAATTCAGAAGGAGAAAATGCAGTTAGCAAAATTTCATTGATCTATATCAATCGTTTTTCCGATTGGCTATTTATTATGAGCCGTTGGATATCAAAAATGTTAGTCGGTGAAGAAACATTATGGCAGCCATTGGGTAAGCGGGGAGCAGAATCTGGAGTTGCAGAGATGTTGCAAAAAATGAGACAAAACGATTCTCAATTAGATGATATTTAACATTCATTCCTTGCCGAGTGAGCGCATATGAATACGTGCATTTTGCAATATTTTTGTTGTTTCTGTATGAGTCAATTGGTCCTCAGCTTGGTCCCAATCGAGCCACATGTGTCCGCGATGCTCATGTGATAATGTAACGGTGATTCTTTCTGTTTCTGCTAGATACCAGTATACTTGTTTAGTATTCACTTTACCTCTATGCCGATAGGTGTATTCACTTCTTTCAACAAAATCCTCTACGAAATGGATATCTTCGATACCAGTTTCTTCTAATAATTCTCTTCTAGTTGTTTCAAAATGGTCAGCATCTGAATCTTCAACATGCCCTTTTGGGAAATCCCAATGCCCTTGTGGATATTGAAGTAGCAATACCGTTCCTAGGTTTACAAGTACAACTCCGCATGAGGTCTCCATGTGTAGTGGTAGGGAGGCTTTATTGAAGTCACTTTTGGCCTTAGACAAGGAAAACATATTCTTGGACCGTGCTTACGGATGGTTGATGGGGAGTAGCGCAGGGGTGTTGGAGTTGGCAGGTTTGCCGCAATTCGATCGTATTGTTGCAGATTCAGATTTAGACGGGTTATGCGCAGCAGCAGTACTCAAGGCAGCCAACCCAAACGCACAAGTTGTTTTTGCTCACGCAGCATTAATTCGCTCAGGGGCAATGGATTCATACATAGATGAAAATACAGCGATCGTCGATTTACCTTTCCATGAAAATTGCGGGTGGTATCTCGACCATCACCAAACAAATCGGCCTTCTCCAAAACAAGAGGAGGAATTCATTGCCAGAGGCGGCGTTTGCCATTGGGAGGCAACACCAAGTGCAGCAAGATTGGCATATGATTTGCTTTGTCCAGTGCTTGATTTGAATCATCTCAATGAAATAATGCCTATCGTCGATGCATTAGATTCGGGCGGAATTTCAAAGGAGGATTTTTTGGCCGACGGCAAAGTACTGCAATTATCACGCTCTCTCACCTTACAACACCCAGAGCACCTTCAAAATGTGCTTAATTTATTGTCAAGCGGATTATCATTGAAGGAGATATTACAGGATGAAAAAATCTCACAACATGTAGACAGAGCCAAGTCTGACAGGATTTTGGCCCAGAAGGTTGTGGAGCAGAACACTACGATTGTAGATCGATTGGCCATTTGTCGTATGGATGAAAAAGGAGTCCGTTCTAATGGCTATTTAGTAACTGCATGGGCAGGTGATGACGCAGATGCTTGTTGCATAATTCATGGTTACTCAGACGGTGCAATAGAGACTCCTAACAGGCCAGCACTATCGGCCAGTTTCTATGCTAACTCCTTTATTGAAAACGGACAAGATGTCTATGATTTATCTCGTTTGGCAACAGCACTTGACCCAACAGGTGGTGGGCATGCAAATGCTTGTGGTTGCCGTGTTTCAGCAGCAGGTATAGAATCGGACCTACAACATTGGCTTGGTATCTGGGACAAGAGAGAATCTCTGCTAAGATAATATCTTGATTTCCAATAATCGCCCTAACTGTTATGAAGTACCCTCAACCCAGTAGTGGTATGAAGCAGTCTCAGCGAACAGTTTCCGTCGTTCTTTTAGCGACCTTATTAGCCCTATCCGTCGTTCCACAAGGAGCCATGGCTACAACCCCAACAAACGTAGTTTCATATGGAATCGAATATGATTGGTCCAACCTAGATGGCGACATCGAAGGGTTCACTGGCCTAGATTTCAATGATATTCTCGGCGATGTAATGGATTCTGCAACTCAAGCAGGATTCGAACTGATAGTTGCAGAAATTACAACTGGTTCATCAAATATGTACGTGTTATCAGAAGAGGACCATACCGCACAAACCGTCAATGGTGTTAGCGGTGATGTTTGGTCAAGAACTACTGATCTGACAATTAGACATGGAATGTTAGCAGATTCTGCATTGTTCACACAATGGAATGAGACAACCTTCGGTTCTACAAATCCTACAGGATTCGATATACAAGCTAGTTATGATATTGAAAACACATTTACTACAGATGCACTATACGTGGAATATTTCGATGCCACTACTAACGAATTGGTAGGCGCAGATCTAGACTTGGCAATTAATGGTGGAATGGGAGCAGAATTCACTGTCATCGCTCAAATTGACGGCGGTGGTGAAACTCTTGATATCGACTTTGGAATTAGCGCAAGCGGAGATATTGGATTAGATTCATCTCACACAGAATGGAGATTATATGAATCTAGCGAGTTATACTCCATTGTTTCAACTGAAGATAATACGGATTGGGAGTGTGTTGAAACAGGCTCTACAGATTTGTGGGCTGACGTCAACGACGAGTGCGGAGAAATGGAAGGGTCTTATTCCGCTTCAATGAATTATGCTTTTGATTTGTCTGGTATTCCAACTGAAGAGGTCGGAATGGCAGCAGGTGAGTTTGATTTTAGTATTTCAGACACACTAGCCAATTCAGGTGTTTTTGAGATTTCAGAATCCGATTTAGCAGGTAGCGGCATGTACTTTGAGATGGAAGACTCACTTTCAGTTGAATTGGGAGATGGCGGTTCAACCACTGTTAGATTTTGTAATAGTTGCGGCCCAATTAATCCTTTGATGACCTGGATGATGGGGCAAGTAATAGTGGCCTCAATGACAGAAACCCTTGAAACATTCGGTGAAGATATTGCAGACGAATTTGAGATGGAACTCGGAGATCTAAATCCTTGGTCAGCATCTAGTGAGGCACCCGATCTTCTGTATGACATGTATCTTTGTGATAATGGAAACGAAGTTTACCAGTGGAATCTCAATGATAACTATGATGACTGTGGAGATAATTCCGATGAAGGCATAGTGCAGATTAATTATAATTGGATTAACTATGACTCTGGTCTTGAAGAGGCATCATATGGGGCTTATTTCGAAGGAATGGCCGAAACTCCAAACTTTATTTGCGGAGACGGTTCAGAAATATCATTTGACTACATCAATGATGATTATGCTGACTGTTCTGATGGTTCGGATGAGCAATGGTTGGACATGAACACTCCTAATAACGGAACAGACGATTGCCAAGTTTGGGACACAGGGGCATCTTGTGTCGGTTTAGAACTAAATGGGTTAGACTGCCAAGATGGTGAGCAAGTTTGGATTCATCAAGTAAACGATGGAACGAATGACTGTGCAGATGGCTCAGATGAACCGGTTAGTTATTCAGTTGAAACCATTTTAACAGATTCATCAGGCACTCCAATTACAAGTGATATCGATGTAATCTCATCGTGGGAAGGAGTTGATTATACTTATCCTAGTGATCTTTCATCTCATTCAGAAATCTGTATGGATCTTAGTATTAATGACCAATTAGGAAACGAAGTATATCAGGTCGTCATATGTAATAATATTGGAATGTATATTGATTCTGTTGATGCATCTGATGGTGATGGTTTGAGTGTCGACACTTGGATGTCAATTCCCGAAACCGATGGTTATACAGGATATACTTTAGAGATTTCAGTAATTGAAGTAGGGGCTACCGCACCTGCGGATTCAGTAACTCACGCAATAGATGGGACTCAGAACTATGCATTCTTTGACGACAACTTAGCAGTTCCAAGTGAAGGTGATTATGTAGTCGTAGCAAATATCTATAATGACACTGGTGGATTATATGTTTCTGAAACTTCAGACGAATTTTCCGTAGAAGACGAACCTCAGCCAAGTCAGAAATTGATGGATATTGCAGATGCCTTTGGCAATTCTAACTTAGAAAGTGTATTGGAATCATTCGGTCAAAATATGGAGCAAGTTTTCGAGGACTTAGAACCAAATGAAGACTTCCCTTATGATGACGGCAAAGGAGTATTCCTATGGAGTAATAATCACGCTACAATTGTAGGAATGGGGCTATATGTTCACGATGAAACTGCAAATGAGTGGCAAACAATGTTTGGACCTACAACGACTGGAATGGACAATGCTCCGACAATTCCTGTAAGCGTCAATTACATTACCGGACAAGCCGCTGTAGATGCAGCAACAACAGCTTCTGGACAGACCACTCTGGCAGAGATTGTTAATGTAAGCACCCATAACACTGCTGATTTGGAACAAACTCTTATCGATGCTGGTATTGACCCAGCATCCCTAGGACTTGGCGATGAAGGGCCTGGACAATCTACTACTCCACCAACTGCTGAAGAACTAGTTGAAGAAGGTGGATTATTGCCATTCGCATCGCCTGCAGCGGTCATGACCGTAACAATTCTAGCAGGATTGATTGCAGCAGTTCGCAACCGTGTAGAGGAATAATTCTAACGAATTGTTGATTTTACTAATTAGGTGGGAAGGGGATTATGTCATTACGACAGCCCCCTTCCAACTTGAGTAGTTGGATCAGAGTCTTTGTTGCAGCATTCATAGCTTTGCACATCACTCAATCAGCATGGCTTGTTGTAGAGTTTGATGGAGCATATACAGAAGGCCGACCAGCGCCAACCGAATTCCATGCCCTTATTGCTATGGATAAGGATCAAACTTTGATCGACGTTGATATTGAGAAAGCAACAGCCTTTCTACTCTATACTTACACTAGAAACTCTTCAGTAGATGGTACAGAGGAAGCTACAACTCAAGAAACTACAGCATCGAGTGAAGAAACTAATTATTTGGAAAATAGTAAATCCATGACACTTCTTTTCTTAGTATTACTCGTTTTGAGTGAAATTTTATTAGCATTACATGTACGTTTTGCTATGCAAATAAGAGCATCGGTTTGGGCGATTACATTGCTATGTTTTGTATTGATAATGCCGATTGCATTTATTGCTGATTTAGGAGATGGTGACCAGAATTACTATTCTAATGACAGCGAAAGGTCATATCTTCACTCTATTACAAAATCTGATATGAGTTTGTATTCGTTAGGAGTTTCAGTTGAAATGGAATACAGTGGTTATGATTTGGGACTAGTCGCTGCTGAAAACCATAGTGCGGTCATAGAAAGTCCACCTGAACCTGGTTCAAAGGATGCACAGTCCTTCATCAAATTTGAGTCAGTCTTTTCTGCATCTACGGGCAAGAATATTAATTCATTATTCATCTTACCATTGATGTGGTTTTTCCTATCTGCAGGTCAAAGCAAAGACAAAAATTACCCAGAAGACTTTGATTTAAAAATCATGGAAAGTGAATGAGATTCATTCAGATTCTGTATCATCATCTTTTTTATTGTTTTTTCTTGGCATAAGGAATGATGGTGTCCACCAATTCCATTTACCCATCAGTCGCATAGTTGCTGGAACTACTAAGGCACGTATCAACGTCGCATCGATTAGGATTGCCAATGCTAGCCCAAGTCCAATTTGTTTGAGGATAATAACCGAGGATAACCCGAACGAGCCAAAAACGACAACCATGATAGCAGCAGCGCCAGTAATTAGTCCACCAGTCTTTTGAAGTCCATTGGCAACTGCAAGTGTATTGTCACCAGTCCTTTCCCATTCTTCATGGATTCTTGAAAGCATTAAGACCTCATAATCCATTGATAGTCCAAATACTATGCAGAACATTATTACTGGATTACCAGCGTCAATTGGTTGGGCAGTAAAATTCAGTAATACATCACCATAACCCCACTGGAATACCCATACAAGCATTCCAAAGGATGCAGAAACAGAAAGAATATTCATTACAATTGCTTTGATTGGTATGATGACACTACGTACTTGGATGAATATCAATATAGAGGTGGCAATAAAAATGAACGCTAATGCAGTTGGCAGGTTTTCGGCAATTGAGTTGAGGGTATCAGCATTATACGCAGCAAACCCAGCAACAGCCAGATAGTCGTTTTGACCTGATAACTGGTCGGTCAATATGTGTCTGTCATCTCGAATATCTTCTACAACATTTCTTGATGCAACACTGGTCTGTTCACCTGCTAAATTTAGTATAATATATGTCACACCATCACTTACAAAATTCTCTCTAATAATGTTGCGAAGAGCAATTTCAGTTTCGTTCAAATATTCATCTGGAGCCTGCCAGAAAGAGACTACCTGCGTCTCATTCATGGAAACATCAGGAAGCCCAATACCACTTGCACTGAGGACTCGATCATCACTTATCTGGGATTTAATATATTGGTATTGAGCCCGTAAATTATTTTCTTCGAAAGCATCTGCCCCATCCAATTCAATGACCAAAAATATTTGATTTGATGATTGCTCTGGCCAGGTTTCATCGATCATTTCTTTACCAAGGCGAGACTCATCATCGGGTGGTAATGCAGACCATGACGATAGAGAGAATTCAGCATATAGAAACGGAGTGCCTGCTCCAACCAAAAGTATGAGGACGGGTATCAGTACTTTCCAAGGATGAGCCATCACCTTATTTGCGATATTCGCCCACAACCCATCTTCTCTTGCCTCTAAATTGAAAGCGAATGGAACTTTTCCTTTATCGACACGCTTACCGAGAATTGACATCACTGCAGGGAGGACAATGGTCGAATATACCATTGCAATAGAAACTGCAACAGTGCCACCAATTCCCAAACTCGGAAGACTTGTGTTCTTGAAGAATAGCATTCCCATCAAACCGACTGCAACTGTTATTCCCGAGAAAAAGACTGCTTTACCAGCGGTTGCCGTACTCATCGCAACCGCGGTTCTAACATCTCTGCCAATGGCTAATTCTTCTCTAAAGCGATTTACTAAAAATAGTGAATAATCGATTGAAACTCCAATTCCAATCAATGTAATGATATTGGTTGCATATTGGGTGACATCTGTAATATTACTCAACCAAATGGTCATCCCCATGGCAGCAGCAACGGTTGCAACACCCGCTCCTATAGGTAATAAGGCTGCAACAATTGAGCCGAATACTAAGGCGAGAATGATTAATGTTAGAGGTCCGGAAACAATTTCAGCTTTGACTAAGTCTTCTGAGATTCTATCATCAAATGTCCACTCAATAGCAATGTCTCCAGTCTTCCAGGAAACAAACTCGCCATCCAAGGTAACCGATTGCTGATTTTCATCAAAAACAGTTTTACCATGAGTCTTATCACCTTCGATGGTAATAATATTCATGGCGACGAAACCCCTTTCAGTATATGCAACATAATCTAAATGTTCCACTTCATCAACCTGCCAAGAGTATAAAATACTGACATCATCTCTTTTTGAAAAATCCTCTAATGCCAGCATAACCGATTGACGCCATTCAGAATCATTATCGGTTAATGTTGGATGGTAGACGAGTAGATTGAAACTATGCCCCGTGCTCTGATTCTCTTGCTTGAATGAGGTGGATAACAAATCTCCCGCTTGCAGTGATTCTACATCATCTTCTCCAAATGCCTCGGACCAATTAGCACCCAAACCGATGAGGCTAGTCATAAGTATGCAAGAAATTATTCCTAAAACAAGAACCACTTTATTATGATCGTGGATAAATAATCCTAGTTTGAAAAAGGCTCGGTCTTCGAGCATACTCGGGTCAGTAGTACTTTCCACATTTGCCGTTCCAACTGATTATCTATATCAACGGAGTGTGTCTATGGTTACACTAAGTTCATCAAAGAACCGCAAAAATGTAGAGGAAACCGAGAAAAGCATGAATAAACACTAATGCAACAACCAAATCTGCCATCCTTCCATGTTTCAGTTTCAAATTTGAAAAAGAATCACCCTGTTCACGAGCAATTTTTGCCTTTTTACCCATCCTAGAAAGTTGCCAAAGAATTACAATTCCAATGGGGCCGGTAATTCCATGGATGCTAGTTGGCCAAATCTCTGCCATCAAATCGCCATGACTTCTCCAGCCAGCAATCGCTCTTCCAGCAACTGCTACCAAGGCCACAATTATCGCCGCCCATAGCAGTTTTTGTCCTCTTTGCTCGTGCATTCTAAGGTGCTCGGCTCGTTCTTCCCCCTTCATTTCATGAGACTTTTTTTTCCAAGAGTATTGCCACCAAATCCAAGCCACAAGAGTAGATGCTAAAATGGGGTGCAGCAGCAATGCAATTAGTCTAATAATGTCCAAACTACCACCCCATCAAGTCATGCTGTGGCGAACCTCATAGTTTGATTTTGTCATAACCATCTACCAATATCCGGCGGTGCATTGAAAGACAGGCGGCACCGCGACCACCCCGTAGGGGTGTGAGAATGCAGGAAAATCTCATGAATATATGCCTCGATAAAGCATTCCAAGCTAATGTGCCGAAAAATAAACGGCAGATTATAATTTCAAGGATTGCTGAATGGAAAATGCTTGATAAGCCGTTCAGAACATTCGTTCATCTAGCGATAGATGAAGTGGAAGCACCCGCAGTGGATGAGGACGAAAACACTCCGTCTCGTAAGAAGTCCGTAGGGCGCCGTAACCACCGCCGTGGAGGGCGCGGGACAGCATCATCAGATCCACTTGATTGGATACCTTCTCCTCAAGAGGCTTTACTGCCAGATTCAGGAAGTGACCCATACCGTCTTGCAACTTTGATGGTACATAAAATCCTCAAAAGCGACGACTGGGATGATGATTGGAATTCAACAGAAGCATCTCTTCGCGATTCATGTTTAGCAGAAGGAGTACATCCAGCATGGGTCTCCATCGGTGAAAAAACTGGAGTTCTAGGAATATTTGCTGGATTTCCAAAGGCTAAGGTTAAGAAGCAAACCAGTGCCAAAATAAATACTTCACTTGGAAGAATTGATGTTGAAAATAGCAAGCAGTTGGCAACAGCTTTGAGCACATTAACCAGTTCTTCAAACGATGCAACAATTCATGTTGCATACCAAAAGGTCGCTAGCCAGTTGAAGAATCAAAGAAACTTGAAGGTTGACTCTGAACTTTTGAATTTAACAGGACCTTCTTCGATAATCAGCGTCTTATTGCATTTAGCAAGTGGTTCGGATGCGAGTGATTCATTGAAGGAATTGGCTAAGGAAGATTCGCAATTAGCAGCCGAATTATTAGATTATTCACAACTAAAGAGCGGTGTGGTCACTGATTGGCAACAAAGCCGCAGCATTGCAGGAGATGATTCATTGTCCATGGCTCGGCGATTATTTGCTTGGCGAAACCCTCCTGTAGATGCAGGAGATTTATCAAGTGATGAATTGAATGACGGCCTTGAAATTCTACTCCAAGGAGACTCAAGGCAATCTCAAATTGAAAAGTTGCAATGGTGGAGATTATCCGCATTACATAGAGAAGGAAAAGGCCAAGATGCAGTTGAGGTATTAATTTCATTGCAATTAGAATCTAGTGCAGACCTCACCACTCTACTGCCCCTGATTGCGGATTTACCAGGAGATTCGGCGATTGAATGGTTGAATCAACAGATACCTCAGTTAGATGAAATGGCACTTGTGCAAATTTCCTCTTCCCAATCTATTGATGTTAATTCTAGAAACTTGGCAGTGAAGAGATTGCAGGATGCTGGCGGTGAAGCATGGGAACAAGTAATTGCTGTAGCAGTTCCACTATTCACTCAAACAATGGAATTGCGAAGGTTGGCCAAAGTGATCACAAATGATGAGTTGCTAGCTATTGCTCATCCATATGAGACTCTTTTCGCCGCCCATATTCTTGCCGCTGGTAAAGAGAATGAACTGTGGAATAGCGTTAGAGAATCAAGAACAATTGCATTGACTCATATCCATAATACTGATGCGCCAGATATATTTTCTAGCACGTCAGAAGCGCTCTTGATGCTATTAGAAGGTTCATCCATCGTCGATGAACGCCTCACTTCATTATTGGACAAAGGCGGATTGAAAGCATTCGGTGAAATTCGCCAAGCCCTCAGAGATGGCGGCGATGGTATCGCCTCATCAAAAAGCCTCGATGATTTGAGTACCTGCGTAGAAGCAGCAGGTCTAAGTTCAATGGAACAAATCTTGTTCAATTCAGTAATTTCAACCTTGAGATTGAACCGCGTTGGTTTAATGCTACAAAATGGTGATCAAGATGCCGAAGCAATAACTACTCTTGACTCAATTCTAGCGGAAGATAATATCTCCACCGGTTTGATTCACACTGTACGCCATCTAGTTTTGGAGCATGATATTGGATTGCCATCACTTGTAGCATGGTACCAAATAAATAATCCACTATCTCCTTGGCACACTCTGACAAGGGCGGCAGTTTTAGCTTCCGAAGGGGATGAATTGAATTCCGCAAGAGATTATAGAAAGGCAGGAGACCATGAAGAGTTTGATTACGAACATTCTATCATGCTATATCGCAAGGCTTTGATTCATCTAGCATTCGCTTCGCAATGGAAAGAAGCAATAGAACTCTTAGAGGCTCAACCGGCCTTAAAAACAGCATTGACCCGCCGTTTCCAACTCTATCTGCAAGTGTCCTTTACCGCTACTCACCAAAAAACCGACGAAGCAACAAAAATACTCAAAGAATTCGTGCGAAGGACAAAAATGGTTAATGAAGAAAACGCCGAAGGTGAAATGGAATCTCGTTCCCGCCAATACTTTGCAGATGACGAATTGGATTTACTAAGGTCATATCACCTTGAACACCCACGTCCTTTGCCGCGTGAACCATTCGCTGGAAGAGTAACAGCAGCATTTAATTCACTGCAAAAGACTCGTCGTAGACAAAGAAATTCCCCTGACACCTTATTCATTCAACTGATGCAAGGTAATCCAACACCACAAGAGGTCTACGCCTTGGCCAATACTACTGCTGAAGAGAAAGCAATCGATGGATTAATGTTCTTAGAAAGAGCACAAACCTCGGGCAAATTCACCCCTACAGAACTGGGTCTATTGGCTGACACTGAACGTACCTTATTCACCCAACACAAGAACCAAATAACTTCTTCCAAGCGCCGATATTTACGACATTTAAAACTGACTCCATTGGTCATTGTTGATACAAATATCCTGATTGATTCTTTGGTTCAAAGATTAGCCCTCCGTCTTGAATTGAGTGCTGATGCCAGCCTAGATATTACGGGAATAGGAAATTTCCATAATGTTCTTCTAAATCGGGCTAAGGATGATAGAGTCAAATTGTGGTTACCTAAGATAGTTCAGTCCGAATTGAGATCTTTAGCCAAGGGAATTGACAGACTAAGAAGTCGATTTGCAGATTCATTAGTTTCGCCAGAAGTATTAGAATCAGTTCTTACAGAGGAAGTAGTTTCCGAATTGGTTGAAAGTGTAGTATCGGATTTCAGCACATGGAAACCACTTGATTTGCACGCAGAAGCAGAATCTGACAATCCTGAAAACACCGAAGCAGTAAACAAATTCCTCTTAGAATATAGTGACATATACGAGGAACTAACCGATATGAAGCGCACAAGAGGAAACCCGTTGCGAACAGTACTTGAGGATAGAGACATTTATCCGGAAGCACCAGATATTGATATTATTAAAATTGCAACGCACTTAGCTGACCAACCATTGCGTGGAATTGGTACAGTTTTAATCGCTACCCGCGATGGAGACTTTACAATGGTTGCAAGAGCATTCGAAGAACGATTTGGATTTGGAGTCGCTAAGAATAGCAGAACTCTAAATCTATGGATTCGTACCTGAATATTTTCCCTTAAATGGAACTAAGTGCAAACTGCGCTTTAACAGGCTAAGTCAACTAGCCATTTTTTCAATTCTACGATAATGACTTTATGATTACATATGGGTGATCATTGCATCTCCGAAATCGCTACATGACAATAGAGTAGCACCATCCATCAAACGCTCGAAGTCGTATGTGACAGTAGCAGCAGATATCGCTCCTTCCATTCCCTTCACAATTAGGTCAGCAGCCTCATGCCATTCCATATGACGAAGCATCATTTCAGCAGATAGAATGAGTGAGCCAGGGTTGACTTTATTCATTCCAGCATACTTTGGAGCAGTTCCATGAGTTGCCTCAAATATTGCAATACCATTATCGTAATTGATATTGGCACCAGGGGCAATTCCGATTCCGCCAACTTGTGCAGCCAATGCATCAGAGATGTAATCTCCATTGAGATTCATAGTTGTTAAGACTCCATATTCTGAAGGTCTTAGAATGATTTGTTGAAGCATTGCATCTGCAATAACGTCCTTGATTATGATGGTATTACCAGTTTTTGGATTTGTAAGACTACACCATGGCCCTCCATCAAGTTCAGTTGCACCAAACTCATCCTTTGCTAATTGATAGCCCCAGTCTCGGAATCCACCTTCGGTGAATTTCATGATGTTACCTTTGTGAACTAAAGTGACGCTTTCCTTGTCATTATCAACTGCATATTTGATTGCTGCTCTTACAATACGAGCAGTCCCTTCTTGGCTAATTGGCTTTATTCCAATTCCCGATGTATTAGGGAAACGTATTTTGTCAACACCCATTTCATTTTGTAAGAAATCGATGACCTTCTTGACTTCAGGAGAACCTGCTTCCCATTCAATTCCCGCGTATACATCTTCTGAGTTTTCACGGAAAATAATCATATCAACATTTTCTGGAGCCTTCACTGGAGATGGAGTTCCTTCATACCAGCGTACTGGCCTAACACAAGCATACAGATCCAATTTTTGTCTAAGGGCAACATTGAGAGAGCGGATTCCACCGCCAACAGGTGTAGTGAGCGGTCCTTTAATCGATACTAATCCAGTACGCATTGCATCAAGAGTTTCTTCAGGTAACCATTCACCAGTTGCATTGAATGCCTTTTCACCAGCCAATACTTCTGACCAAACAATTTGCTTTTGACCAGAATAAGCCTTTTCGATTGAAGCGTTGACTACTTTTATCATTACTGGAGTAATGTCAACCCCGATACCGTCACCTTCGATGTAATGGATAACTGGGTCATTCGGTACGTTAAGAAGTCCATTTTCCATAGTTATTGCAGTTCCAGACATAGCACTCATGCTGAGCCACCGGCATCCCCTTCAAGAATCAACCGCCCGATTGACGATAATGTGTACAAGCATTTCAAAACCTGTGGCGGCATGGTAGTGTCATGCAGAGCAAGGTTGAATGGTTTGGCCAACATGGATTAAAATGCATTAATTCCAATGGGCAGAGTCTAGATTTAGATTGGGAAGAAGGTCCAAGTCCGATGCAAGTAACACTACAAATGGTTGGTGCGTGCTCTTTGGTAGATGTTGTAATCGGTTTGAAGGAACGACAATTTTCCAAGGCGTGGGTTGAATTAGATAGCGAGAGGGCAGAACATTCTCCACGGGTTTTCACTTCAATCGAAATGGTATATCACGTAACAGGAGATGTTCCTAAGAAACTCGTAGAACGAGTCGTAGCAAAGAGCCATGAAAAATATTGTAGCGTTTCAAATATGTTCAATCAATCTGTAAAAATTACTTGCAGAGTAGAGATTCATAATTGAATTAACAGGTGATCTTGCGAATACGATCTTACAAAATCAGTTGATACTTGGAGTGAGTGAAATGGGCTTGATACTATTGAGAATCAATAGAAACAAATTATTGGTTTCATTGCTTTTTTTTATTCTATTATTTTCATCACCATTGGCACAGAGCATCCCATCTGGAGTAGGAGATATGGGTGATGAGGGCTGTCTATGTCATGGGGCCAAATCAACATCAACTTCGGTAATTATTGACGGAATTCCACCGCAATGGGCGGCAAACAATAGTTATCAGATGTCAATAATTATCAATAGTTCTATTGAAATCTCAAATGAAGAGAACGCTAGATTGGGCGGATTCAGATTAATAGTAGATGGTGGAGAAGTTATCTTTGCTGAAACTAATCACACTCAAATAATCAACGAGGGCTACACTCATACGTCTCAAGGAAATCAGTATAGGCAGTGGAATTTCACTTGGACCGCACCTAGTTCTAATGACTCGGTAGTCAATTTTGTAGTATTTGGTAATGCGGTAAACTCCAATGAGCAGTCCTCAGGAGATGCTTGGAATTATTACTCAACTATAGTGGCAGGTGAAGGATATACAGGTGACATTGGAGAGTCACCTGACTTTTCAGATGAGATTCAAAATAGCGAAATCGCCCTACTACTATTCGCAGTAATTTCCTTAGTTGGATTATTTTATTATTCAACTAAATGAACTCAGTTGACGAATTCAATTTGGCGATTTCGTAGCGACCTAAGTTGGCGATTTTCACTAGCACCATGTATCTGGTCGCTCTTTACTCCAGTCAATACTAACATGACTCGTATATCTTCACCAAGTGATTCATCAACAGCAGCACCCCAAATTATTTTGGCGTGTGGACTGACTTTTTCTTGAATTATTTGTGCACAGCGTTCCGCCTCACCGAGCGTTAGTGAACTTCCACCAACGACATTTATCAGTGCGCCTCTTGCATCGGTAGTATCAATTTCGAGTAATGGTGAGTTCAAAGCCTCCAAAGTCGCCTCTTCAGCACGATTCTCACCTGAAGCAGCACCCAAACCAATCATAGCAACACCGCTACCTGAATTAATTACTGCACGCAAATCTTCAAAGTCGAGGTTTACCATTCCATCAGTGGTTAACAATTCTGTTACGCCAGTGATTGAACGAACCAGTAATTCATCTCCAACTCTAAAAGCACTAGCAATTGGTAGATTTTTGACGCCTTCAATTTCCAATAACCTTTCATTAGGAATAACCAGGATTGTATCGCAATGCTCGCGTAGACGTTCTAATCCCCACTCCGCATTTTGCTTCCTAAGCGATCCTTCTGACTTGAACGGATAAGTTACTACAGCAATGGTCATCGCCCCTTGCTTCTTTGCCAATCGAGCGATATGTCCAGCAGCACCAGTTCCAGAGCCACCACCCATTCCTGCTGTAATAATAGCAAGTTGGGTATCGTTGGTGATTTTACGCAATGAAATTTCAGACTCTAATGCAGCAGCTTCGCCTTTTGTAGGATCGCCGCCAGCACCTCTGCCTCTTGCAGTTCGTCCAATCAGAACTTTGTTTTCGATTGGAGACATCAACAATGCTTGTGCATCTGTGTTGATGGCATAACCAGTAACATACTCTGAATCAAATAAATCCTCTTCAAATAAACGGTTGATTGCGTTGCATCCTGCTCCACCAACACCGTAAACTCTTATTCGTGGCTGTAGTGATTCTAACAGGGCTTTCAATTCGGCTTCATCACCAGTTCCAATCGGTGGAAGATCAGCTGATGGCTTAGTTTGTTCATCGTCAGAAAGTTCGAGAACACGTTCAATAAGATGACGCATATATGTTATGCTCTCTCAAGTGCCCTTGAATATACCGCTTCAAATATCCCCTAACAGTGGAGTTTCGATGGCTTTTGCAATTTTCGGAATCAGTCACGAAGTCCTTCTTGAGTCACCTGATAAACACATTCGCCATCAGGTAAGTTAGGAGAGTCCACTAAGCGTGCAATTCTTCTTCCAGCCTTTGCTTTGCGCAAGTATAGTCTGAATGTTGATGCGTGAGCAAGAATGTGCCCACCAATCGGCTTTGTAGGATCTCCCCACATTGCATCAGGTTTCGAGTGAACTTGGTTAGTAACTAGAATTAGCGCATTATTAACAGTTGCTAATTGTTTCAAGTCCTTCAAGTGACGGTTGAGCTTTTGTTGCCTATTTGCAAGCATTCCTCTACCAATATATTCGGCTCTGAAATGGCTTGTTAAAGAATCAACGATAATCATTTTAACATTTAATCCCTTACTCATTCTCTTGATCTCTTCAGCGAGAAGCATTTGGTGGTCGGAATTATACGCTCTTGCTACATGTATTCGTGCAAGAACTTTATCCGGATCTAATCCATAGCCACGTGCCATTTGAGTAATCCGCTCTGGGCGGAAAGTATCTTCAGTATCAATATAGAAAACATCTCCATCAAGACCGCCTTCTTCGACAGGAAGAGTGCAATTTACTGCAAGTTGATGTCCGATTTGAGTCTTACCTGAACCAAATTCTCCGTATACTTCAACCAGTGATTGGGTTTCAAAACCGCCACCTAATAGGTCATCGATTGACTGGACCTTACTATGCAACTTCTGAACTTGGCGTCTTCGTTCCAATAGCGCTTCACCGGAAATAAATCCGCCGATATTTGCCATTCTCTTTGCAGCAGATATTATTTTTGCAGCAACACCTTCGCCTAATTCTGCTTGTTCTGCTAAGTCGCCAGGAGCCATTACAGCCAGTGATAAGAGGTTATCAAATCCAGCTTCTCGCAATTTTTCTGCGGTCGCAGGACCTACGCCAGGAAGCTCATCTATCTTCGCCTCACCCTCTTCATCCAGTGCCATTAATGGGATTGGTTCATCCAGCACCTCTTCATTCTTTTCTATCTCAATTTTCGCATTTTTCTTCGCTTTGGTTGCCATTTCACTCACTTCCAAACTGCTCTGTACCACCAATGGTATATGAAGAAATGAAACGGGGCATCAAATCAAATCACTATTATTGCCGAAGAAATAGAGCCGCTAAAGGCATTACTAAGGACTATATTTTCACTTTCACTTCAGATTTACCCAAACTGAAACTGAAGCAAATCATTTTGTTTTGAGTAATTATTGACTCGAAGGGAACAGCAAATCACTCTTCGCCAACAGGGAAAGGATTCGGTTCACTCTCTTCGGCAAGATATTTGATAGTCACATCGTGCTCAACATCAATATTGTCTTCTCCTTGGTCAATTACAACCGATAGAATCCATATACCTTCCATTACATTGTATTGGTCATAATTCCATGAAGCATCTTGATCATCACCGATAATTTCTGTATGAGTGCCTTGTTCTTCCTCAGCAGGGTCATTCAAGTGCCAAGAAACTGTATCTTGACTTCCTCCAAAAGGGAAATCTTGACGATTCACAACTGTTGATTCTATTTTGATGAACTCAGGAGGTTGACATTCACAATCTGGTTGGGTATCAATATTCATCTCTCGAGGAGAAGCAGTATTTTGGTCGCTCCAGAGAATCTGTTTTTCAATTCTTACAGTAATAGAGATATTATTGTCATTTCCTTGGTCATCAATTGCTCCCATGTAAACAGTAAACAATCCATGGGTCATGTATGTATAACCAATTTCTGCAGTTTCATCTGCATTGACTTCAATTTGACTTGTTCCATCACCTGGAATTACGTAGAAACTTTTCATTTGCCCATTTTGAGATGTCGTGCGGGCAAAATCGAAGGACAGTTCAACACCATTCTCGGAGATTTGGCTACCACTGCGGATCTCTTCAACAATAGTGCCGCTTGTAGTTTCATAATACACTATCATGTCGATAGGGCTTGGTGCCTTATCAGAATCTCCGCCTGAGCCTAAACATCCAGCGATTGAGGCGCTTAGCATCACGAAACAAAGTAATAACGGCACAATTCGGCTACTTCGCATGTATTAGTGTGAGGGGTACTGGTTGATGAACCCAGTGATTGGAGAGTCACTTTTCAGCATCCATAATCGTCAATATTATTATTTTAGTATTAGGTTGGTGAGTCGGTGGATTGAAAGCAGGGGAACTTTGCCGCTTGGTTAACGAGGTGGGGTAGTCTGGATATCCCGTCGGGCTCATAACCCGGAGACCGGTGGTTCAAATCCATCCCTCGTTATTTTTTCAACTATACTCGTAGTAGTCGTGTTTTGGTTTCAATTTATCCAATGCAGATTGTAATTTAGCATTGGCTACTGCTTCACCACTTTCTATCGCAGTAATCTCTTTTTCCAGTCTTTCAGATACTTTATTGACGGCAGATATTTGTGAAGTCTGTACTCCATTCAATGCTAGTAAGGTTGCAAGTAGTTTTTTTGCATCTTGAGCAGGCCTATTTTCAGGTTCAAGGAGGAATATACCATCCCGTTTTATCACCATCTCAGAAGCAGCGCAACAATCCAATAAAACTTGTAGTATCTTTTTATCTGGCCCGATTGCAACTACGGCTTCATAAGCCGCAGCAACGTGATTCGGTGCAAGTTTTTGGCATTTTGAATATGCTTTTTGCGCAGGTCCATTTCTTCCAGCAGCAGCATACAAGTTACCTTCTCTACGATAATCTTCAGCAGGTGGGGTTGATTTTAAAATCAATTCTGGAGCATTTCTTTTCAAAATACGAAATAACTTTTTACGTTCTTTATGCAGTATTTTGACTATCGAAGTCCCTTCTTTGGCCTTATTGCGTAGTAGTAAAATATCGCAGTATAGTCTAAGTCCTTTTACCAACATGACTTGAGAGTCAACAGCTCTTTTCTTGTCAGCCAATAGCATACTAGTAAATTCGGAGGCCATTACCTCCGACATTTCCATTCTACCATCTTGGATATACCGCTCAATTTGCAGTAGAGTTTGTGCAGGGTCACTCATACCGAACATGATGCTCAAATACGGCGTTTACTCCCTGCCCTATGATTGCTTCTCCATTTTTAATGAATAAGCAATTATTGTTGTAGTATTCAAATAGGATTAAATTTAATCTAATAAAGGTGCAGCAGTCAGTGTTTTTGTTGTTTCAACCCCGCCAATATTACGGATTACATTGACCACTATCTTGGATAATAATCCAAAATCAGGACATTGTAGTTTCACGAATATATCATATTCTCCGAACAAGATTAGTGATTCTGTAACCTCTTCTATTTGACGTAACTTTTCAATGACATGGTTTTCCCTTCCTGGCTCTGTAACGATTAGCACAATCGCTGTTGCGGCTCCATATTGCATCTGTGGTAACTCCTCTATGTCTACTAAATTGTAGCGCTCATGTTTAATGGTTCAGTTAGATGGCCCACCATGGCAGATGATTTGTGCATCGCAATTACGGGAACTCCGGGTACTGGAAAAACCAGTATTTGTGAAATGCTAGAGATAAATGGGTTTACGATTTATTCGGTTGAACAGTTAGCTAAACAGCATGGATGTCTTGGTGAAATCGATTCCGATGACAATTCCGCACCAGTAGATGTTCACAAATTAGCCGATGAATGGCAATGTGAAGACGCTGGAATCGTATTTGTCGATGGGCATTTATCGCATCTATTAGAGGTGGAGGCGGTTGTGGTATTGCGATGTGATCCAAAGATTATCGGAACAAGGCTTAGTCAACGTGAATACGGGGATGAAAAAATTGCTGCCAATGTGGAGTGGGAAATGATTTCCGGCGTTTGGTCGGAGATGCTTGAATTTGAAATTGAAACCCCATGTTTAGAACTTGATACATCTGAAAAATCACCTGAGCAATTAGTTGAAGAAATATTAGATTGGATAGAGGAAGGTTGTCAATCATCGAGCGTCGAAGAAAATGCCTCTAAAGCAATAGATTGGATTTCAAATATTGTTTGAAAACTAATAGTGCGCAGAATAATACAGCCACAAACCTCAACCCCTGCCGTAACTTCGCAGAGTTTGGTGGAGTGAATGGCACTTGAGAAATTACGTCTTCAATGGGAAAAATTCTTTGACCCCATTATTGATTTTTTAGGCGACACCAATCCTTCCGTACTAACTTGGGTCGCATTACCAATCGGGATACTGGGCGGTGTCGTTATCGCTGTTGCACCTAAAGATGAATATGGTGCTACATTGCTATTAATCGGTGCTTTTTTGATAGGAGTTTCAACAATACTAGATGGCCTAGATGGGCCTTTAGCCAGGAAAAATGGGATGGTGACTCGGTGGGGAGATTATCTAGATCATACCTTCGATAGACTACTGGATGGAACTTGGATTGTATGTATTGCCCTCTCTCCATTCGTCGGCGATATGTCATTCGGATTAGTGGTTGCATGGTTTACATTATTGGGCTCTTACATGGGAACTCAGGCTCAAGCGGTTGCAGGAACAAGAAATTACGGTGGCTTCGGAAGAGCGGATAGAACAATCATGTCAATTGTAGCACTAATTTTATCAGGTCTTTTTATCTTCCTTGACATTGGAAGTTTTGGCTATTTCCCAGGTGTCTTTGACCATATAGAAATCAATCCAATGAGCATAGTATTGCTGATTTCGGGTGTGGGCGGAATATACACATTTTTAATACGCTTCGTGCAGGCCAATAACGGAATCAAGGAAATAGACAGAAACGACCCTCTTCCTCAACCGAATCAAGAGAAATCTGAGCAATAATTAATTGGCATAATTTCCTATTCTCCGCCACCCCGTAGGGGTGTCTGTAATGGCAATTTTCGCACTTTGCAAGCGACAGCGTATTAATGGGTTAATGCGACAAGCGGAGTGATGGGTATGATATCAAGTGAATTAGGCGGCATGCAAAAGGCTGTATTCTTGGTGCTCTGCATGTTGTTAGCAATAGCACCATTGAGCAATGTTTCTGCGGAAGACATCGGCTCTCCTGCAAGTTTACAGGCCCAAGATATTAATGTAATTTTTGACCCTACTAGCGAGACCACATCCATCACATGGAGAAATGTGGATTCAACGGGAACCGAATTGAATGGTTTATTTAGCTCAACATACAATGTATATCGCAGTGATGAGCCAATAGATGCAGTAAATATTCTCAACCTCACGGCCTTTGCCTCAGTAAGTGCTTGTCCTCCCGTTGAAGCATTGAATAACCCATTCAATTGTAGAGGATTGAATGGAACACATCCAGGTCATTCAGTATCATATCTAATATCCCCTGGTTTCAACGGTTCAACATATTATGCAATCACTACAGCGAATGAGAGCGGAGTTGAAACCTATGAATTGGATTTCAATGCATCAAATCTGTTTGAACCAGTTGTAGAAACGACGACTACAGTTCGTACTCCTTACAATCTCGCATCGAGTTTTGACTCTTCTCAAAGTAAGACAACGCTACAATGGGTAAATTACAACGATATTTTCCCGATATTGCCTGAAACAGGTGATGACGCTTACCAAATACACATTTGGAGAACAGACTATCAGGTTTTAAGATATAATGGACATATCCTATTGGGACAAGAAACACCAGTGCTAACACTTCCTGCAGGGACTAGCAGTATCATTATAGATGTACCAGAAAATACAGATAGAGATGTCTATTATTCTATTACTTACCTTCTTCCAAACTGGACAGCACCAGGAATTGCTTATGAGGATGTTAGATTCCTATCAAATAATGCAATGACAACTTCCACATTGGAAGATAACAGGCCACCAAATCAAGTGAACAGTATGTATGCTTCTTTTGCAGCAAACCCAGAAACTGGCGACGGAACGACTTCAATTGAATGGTCAGATGTAATCGGAGAGGAAGGAGAATCCTATCAAATCTATGTGGCAGGAGTCCCCTTCTCAACAATTCTCAATCCCGATGTGCAATTGATAGCTACAATTACAGAGGGAGTTGGAGCCTTTGATTACGATGTACCAGTAGGTAGAATGGGTCACGCGTATTATTGTATTGTTACTGTTGACTTCCACGGGGTTTCAGATACTAATACTACTCAAAACAGCTGTGGGGGGCCAATCTTTGAGAATGCATTTACTAATTGGATCGCTGAGCCGACCAATGTTTATGCAGAATTTATTGGAGACAAAACAACTAGGATTACTTGGGACGACCAACTTGGAGCCGAAGGAGAGCGATATCATATTTGGAGGTCTAATTATTTGGTCTCTGGATCACAATTCAACGGCGTTATTGGTTCAACAAGCGACAACTATTCTGTAAATTGGCTTGGAACAGTAACCGATGGAATTGGTATATTTGATGTAACTATTGAAGATGACATAATACCAGATAATTCACATTACTTTGTCACCAGTGAGGCATTGTACGGTCACATAAATGGTACATATCACTATACTGAATTAATTCAGAATTACTACGGTCCAATTTCAGAAGATACTCGTGCTCCAAACCCATCTAGAATAAAAGAAGCATATGCAGTTGGAAGTATAAATCAAATAACTCTAGAGTGGTTTAACGAAGTTGAGATCAATGAATCATATACGATTTGGCGACACATGGGTGAACCATTCGGCGAAGAGAGGGATGAACTTTCAAATAGTGCAGCTGAAGGATGGGAATTAGTGATGGATAATATCAATGCAGGTACATCGATTCAATCTTCATTCATCCGTCAAATTCCAATTGGTGATTCTATTAGCAGAGATGTTTGGTATGCCATTACAATCGCAGACCAATTTAACAATGAAAACATTGAGATTTTCTCTGGAATTGGTGGCAACGCATACCAAGTAACAGAAGATACAATGCCGCCACAAGCAATCTTGAATATTATTACAGATGAAGGTGAAGAATTTACTAGTCCTTCATTGGTTGAAGGATCATATACTATTCTATTGCAACTGAATGAATATTTGAAGAACCAGCCTTATATCAATATCACAACCACTACGGGAGGAGATATTACAGTTGGAGAATCACCTATGTCTATGATGGTTGAGAATTATAACAATCCAGATTTAGGCCCAGTATATTCCTTCGACTTTGAAATCACTGCACAAACAAATGCAGGTCCTATGGTCATTATAGTGACCATGACCGATATGTCAGAAAACGAAGCAATAATTGAATGGACAGATAAAGCAGTTGATGCACAACGTCCTGAAGTAACAATCTATTCACCTTCGAGTAGTAACGATGGTTCTAAGTATCTATATGGCAATAAAATAAACATACTTGCAGGTGCTCAAGATGATGTAAAAATCGTTTCCTTCCAATACAAATTAGTCTATCATTTCGGTGGAGTTAGTGGTAATGCTCTATCAACTCCATGGTCGGATGTTGATGGAATTACTGACCTTAATGGGGATAATACATCTTTGACAATGGATTTAGATTTGACATCGGGTAGTTTCAGCCCTGGCCAACATGCAGTATCGGTTAGAGCAATAGATTCGGCTGGAAATGAAGTGACAAAGACAGTGCAATTTATCGTTGATTATTGCCGTAACACTATCAATGGGACAACATACTGTAGTTATGAGGAACAACTTGCTCCTCCTTTGGAACCCCTTGTAATAGAACCAGGATTCACCGACCCACCATATGTTGTTGTTTGGGTTATTGCAGCTCTGACAATAGTAGCATGGATAGTCGCTCTAATGGTGATATCAACCGGTATGAGTGGTCCTAAGAAGAAGAAGAAGAAGGGAGATGATGAAGGCGAAGACGAAGATTGGATGTCTGAATTCATTGGAACTTCATCCGAACTTGATATGGCCGAAATTACCGATGTTAGTGCTCCTGAGGATGATGAGAAGTCAGAACCACAAGCGGTTATAGAAGAAGACGATCCATTCGCAGTCAACAAAACACAACGTAAAACTCGCTCAAAGAAGAGCGACGATGATGATGACGATGATGATGAGATTGACATCGATGACTTCTTTGATGACGACGACGAGATTATACTCGACGAAGAACCAAAGCCGAAGCAAAAGCGTTCAGTCGGACGTCGTCCTGTACAACCTCGCAAAGCACCAAAGCGTAAAGTTGGCAGGAAGTCTCAGGATTGATAGTTGCTTCAAAGCAAACAAAGTAATCGGTGGTCTTTAGGCCTAAGCGGCTACCCATAGAAGCATGAGCGAGAGCAAAACTCCTGAAATGACGGATTCCTTAAGCGAGGAATTAGTCGAGGAAGTTGAAGACATAATGGAGAAGTTAGTTGATTCATTCAACCCTTTGCGCAATCGTTTGAATTGGTTATTATTGGCGCTACCCGTTGCAGTATACGCTGAACACTCTGGTAATATGGCGCTTGCTTTCGCCGCATCTATGGTCTCAATAATGCCACTGGCTTTCTTAATGGGTAAGGCGACTGAAGAGATCGCACTTCGTACTGGGGAGGCAGTTGGCGGACTACTAAACGCAACATTCGGTAATGCTGTGGAAATGATTATTGCAATGTTTGCACTTTATGCAGCTAGTAAAAACCCTGAGATTGTAGAAACTATGGTCACGGTCACACAAGCATCATTGATAGGTTCAATTTTGGGTAATTTACTATTGGTACTCGGACTTTCAATGGTCTGGGGTGGATTAAAACACCCCTCACAAGTGTTTAATTCCCAAGTAGGACACATGAATGGCTCTCTTCTATTACTGGCAATTGTTGCTATGATCATTCCAACCGCAGCACACTATGCGCCTGGTGGAACTCTAGAAGGCGTGACAATAATTTCACATTATACTGCAATAATTTTGTTAATAATTTATGGCCTTTCATTGCTATTTCAATTAAAAACAAACGTTGGTGAATTTGAATCAGAATCTGTACACTACGGCCATGAAAACCCAGCAATGACAATTCGTGATGCTTGGGTATTACTGATTATAGCAACAGGCCTTGTAAGTTGGATGGCTCACACATTAGTTGGCAGTATAGAGGCGGCTGTGGAAGAATATCATCTTCCTGAATTATTTATTGGAGTTATTTTAGTTCCATTTTTCGGTAATGCTGCTGAACACTTTACAGCAATCATAGTAGCAGGAAAAAACAAGATGGATTTATCGATTTCAATCGCAATCGGAAGCAGCGTCCAAATTGCATTATTTGTAGCACCAGCAATGGTTCTCTTCGCTTGGTTTTTAGGAGTCCCGTTAACTCTAGAGTTCGGTCTTTTGGAAACTACTGCAACCTTTATGGCAGTATTAGTTGTAAATACTACCTTAGGAGATAACAAAACAAATTGGCTTGAAGGTGCGATGTTAATTGCATGTTACCTAATTTTAGCATTAGCATTCTTACAATATTGATACATTAGAGAGGGGATTAAATGGAAAGTGCACAAAAAATTGGCTATGGATTGATTACTCTTTCAGTTATCCTAATGATAATCGGTTCAATCGGTTATACTGTAGAAGGTGATGTCGAACAAGTGCCAACTCCAAATGTTCCAGACTTTGTCTTCTTCGCAGATGACCCACTACCCTCCAATCCAGCCGGATTATTTTTCAGCGCTGATGCACATGTCACTTGGGATAGAGAAGACGTGTTCTTAGTAATTTCAGATGAAGATACCAAGGACGGTTGTGATGGATTTCCAGCCGGTTTAAGTCTTGGAGGTGGTACAAATTGTAATTCTGCAAATATCAATTCAGTTGCAGGTGGTGCAGATGGCAACAATGCCGATGGCATTGAATGGCATGTTGAATCTGGTGAATACTATGTTGGAATTGGTGCTAAAGATAACTTGCCACAAGGTGTTGAGATAAATGTTCACTACAAGGTAGAAGTCCAATTTTCCTTTGTATCATACCTAGTCTGCACATTACTTGCGGCAACAGGACTTGCATATGCCAAGTTCAGTTGAAGTATTAGCTGGCATTATTCTTCCAAATTAATCGATGAACACAATCCTTCTGAATGAAGGGAAGGTTTGATGCTTTTTGAAAGCGCCTTATTGAACTTAAAGAATGCTCAGAAAGAGGGTTGGGAAATAATTGAACGGTACTCGTGGATATCTTGAAATAATCAAAAAACTCGCACAGAATATGCGGTTAGAACGGTTCGTTGCAAACGACGACTCTGGTCCAACAAGAGAACGAATCTCAACACCTGGGTATGGTGGCACAATACTAATTGTTGCCGCGCTGATGCTCTTTCTCTATCGAAAGAACCTTCAGTCAGTGAATCTTCTTTTTATTATTCTCGCAGTACTATGGTTGAGTGTTCGACTTCTTTCGAAAACATCTCTATTTACAAAGCGTGAAATCGATTTGAGAGCCCCTTCTCGTAAAAGGTATGCTAAACTGCTGTCGCTCCTGATTCTCGGATTCGTAATATCGATTCTTGTTTCAGCCACTCTTTTTGTGAATCTTTCTCAGCAAGTCGGCGGAGAGGCTGGAACATATGATTCTCCCAACTATGGAGGTGAATCATTTCAGAATTTGATCCCAACAAGTATATCTTCTGAGAACAGCACATTTTTTTCAAGTCTTGGCGATTACATGGTTGATGACAGCCAAAGGTCACCAAAGACAGTGTTACCCACAAAACAATTCGTGCTTGAACCTCTTGTTTCAGATGAAATTAGTGTAACATGGTTTGGTCATTCGACGCTTCTCATCCGTTCACAAAATGTAACCATTCTTACGGACCCGATATTCGGAGAGCAGAACACAGACCCACTGTTCTTTGGCCCAACTCCTTTTTCCTTTGAGCACCGTTATGCACTCAATAATCTTCCACCAATCGATTATGTGCTTATTTCTCACGATCATTATGACCATCTTGACATGGCTACTATCAAAGATCTCAAAGATTCGAAATTCTATGTACCGCTGGGCGTCAAATCACATTTGTTGAGGTGGGGTCTTGCTGAAGAGAATATTCAAGAGTTTGATTGGTATGAGGAAACGGAAATATCGGACCACCTGGATATTGCCTTTACCCCTGCTCAACATTTTAGCGGGCGCTCTTTGTTTGATGGCGATGCTACTTTGTGGGGTTCATGGGTCATTAATCTCAATAACCAATCACTCTTTTTCAGTGGAGACAGCGGCTATACGGAAGAGTTCGTGGAAATAGGCGAAAGATATGGCCCGTTTGATATCGCCTTCTTAGAATCCGGGCAATACAATTTGGCCTGGCAAGACATTCACATGTTTCCTGCTGAAGTGGTTCAGGCGGGAATAGATCTAAACGCATCAACCATACTACCGATTCATAATTCAAAATACGAACTTTCACTGCATCCATGGAAAGAGCCACTCGAGGAGGTGTCAGCAGAGGGGGAAAGGAGGAACTTGAGCGTTGCAACGCCAATGATTGGAGAGACCTTCATTCTCGGAGATTCAATTCCGAACGATGCTTGGTGGACGAATGTTTCAGATGGTACGCCCTCGTTATTGAAAGAAAATTTTCTTGTTGGTATGATGATCCCTCCTTTGGCCATCGTTGGAATTCTTTGGATTTTCACTGGACGGTTGAGCCATCCGATAAATGAAATAAATGAGAGTGCTTCAAAATTAGATTGTGAGGAATAATCTCTTTGGATAAACAGGAGAATGGGAATACCACCCACTTCGTATGTTCTTGGTTCATTCACTGAATACCCATTCAAGCAAAGATTCCTTTCATCTAGCGTTCACATATACCTACGCGTATCCCTCCTTTGTCGAAGGAGTAATTTGTTTGTTCAACAGAGGGAAATCACGATAAGGAGGGCCGAATGTCTTGTAACATGGCTGAGAGGATATTGAGCCCTGATGGGTCAATGATGTGGATTGGGGGTGAATGGGTACCTTATGCCCCTGAGATAGAGGCGCATATGATTCAAGATTCAGTAGTAATGGGAGATGTTAGAACAGAAGTCACTCACAAGCACCATCATAATCATAGTACTTCGGTTCAGAATACTGTAGTTCAAGATTCTGAAAAATTGATTCGGAGCCATATTAGTACAATGGTTGATACCATGTCAGAAGGAAGACTCGCCGATGCAAAGATCATCTTTGAACGGGCAAAACAAATTGACTACGATTTGGCCAATAGCCTACACAACGGTGAATATTATCCATTCTTAGTTGATGCATTATTCAGAGATGCTGAAAATTACTGCAATTCAATGGTTCTAAACTATCGTTTTCACAAGAAAAACGAAACTATACACTCTTATTCACTAAATTTCAATAGTTTTTGCGTGACTGGAATTGAGAAAATACAGACGGTGTTACACTGGGATCCTGAACATATACCAACTCTAATGCTTAATGCAGAAATAATTAGGGTAAGTAATTTGTCAAATAGGCAGAAGAATATACAATCTGAAAAAGTATACAATTCAGTTTTGTTGATAGAACCAAATCACCAATTAGCTCGTTATTTACTCGATCGGAATATTAAAATTAGAAAAATTAAGAATTCGATAATATCCGGAGGGATATTATTCACCATCATTCTATTATTGCTATAACTTCTTCAAATTAATAGAATATGAAACAATACCTGTTGATGTTTCTAAATATGGTCAAGTTAAGTAAATTCTCTCATATAATTACTGGTTAGAACCTACGCCTTGGTAATAGGTCTCAACCGCAGCATCTAATTCCTCAATGGCCCGGGATTCATCAACGCTTAGTGTGATTCCATCGCGCCTTAATGCCTTACCATCAACCCATAAATCTAGGC
>Ga0307986_10000309_pt1 | contig 36119 bp, 40 predicted proteins | sample EllFjometageno82_FD_203170 | JGI IMG/M metagenome (GOLD analysis project Ga0307986, IMG submission 203170) | Marine microbial communities from Ellis Fjord, Antarctic Ocean - #82 | ecosystem: Environmental > Aquatic > Marine > Unclassified | place: Southern Ocean | collected 2014-10-09 | reverse complement strand
ACCTTCAGGTTATGAGCCTGACGAGCTACCAGACTGCTCCACCCCGCGGTATACTTAAATTCTGTTCTTAAGTTTATTTAACTTTTTAACTCTTTTAATATTTTCTTGTAGAATTCTCTTCTTCTTTTCAGAAGGCTTCTCATAAACACTTTTAAGTTTAACTACTTTAAAAAAACCATCACGCTGTAGCTTTCTTTTAAGAACTCTAAGTGCCTGTTCGATATTGTTATCTTTAACTTCTATTTTCATAAATACATTTAAAAAAATGACTAATTATCACTATAAAATTTTGATGTCCATAAAATTTATTCATTATTTGAAACTTCTCTTGACTGTTTTGCTTTCTCTTTTGCTTTTTTTTCTCTTTTTATTCTTCTTTCAGCTTTTTCAATAGCTTCGATTAAATTTTTTTGAGAAAAAATACCCAATGCAACAGGATCTTTAGGGTTTAGATTGTTATAGTTCCAATAACTTTTATTCTTAATTGAAGTCACTGAGCTTTTAGTTACACCAACTAATTTTGCTATTTGAGAATCTTTTAGAAGTGAATGATGTTTAATTAACCACAAAGCAGAATCTGGCTTATCCTGTCTTCTAGATAAAGGAATATATTTTTTAATTTTCTTATCTTCAGTTGATATTTCAACATCAGTATTTTTTATTTGTAGATCTTTGTTCTCATCCTTTGATGCTAGTTCAATTTCTTCTCTAGTAAGCTGACCAGATATAATTGGGTTATAGGCCATTATTCCTTTTGCAACCTCACCATCAGCAATACCCTGTACTTCAACTTCATGTAAATTACAAAATTTTGAAATTTGTTTAAACGTAAGTGTTGTATTTTCTACTAGCCAAACAGCAGTCGCCATAGGCATTAATGGTACGTTTGACATTTAATCCTTTTTTTCTGATCTGAAATTTTGAAATTTTTTATTAAATTTACTTACACGACCTTTATCCATTAACTTCTGTTTTCCACCAGTCCAAGCAGCATGAGATTTTGGATCTATCTCTAATTTTAAAAGCTCTCCTTCTTTCCCCCAAGTTGATCTTGTTTCGAATTGAGAACCATCAGTCATTTCTACTTTAATTGTGTGATAGTTTGGGTGTATGTCTTTTTTCATATCGAGACTTATAGCAAAAAAATTTTATTAAACAATTAAAAGTTATTTAATTTTTCAAGCATTTTATCATTAATTGCCATACTAGAGGCTCTTATTTGCATAACTTTATTTTTAGAAAGATCTATTTCATTAATTATGCCACCAGCTTCCTTTATAATTATTATACCTGCGGCTATGTCCCATAACTTTAGGTCATTTTGAAAATATCCATCATATCTGCCTGCTGCAACATAAGCTATATCTAATGCGGCACTTCCAGATTTTCTTAAAGGTAAATCAATATCAATTTTTGAAATTCCACCAGTTGCAAATAGACAGCTGCTTAGCTCCTTTTTTTTGGAAACTCTTATTCTTTGATTATTAAAAAAAGCACCGCTATCTTTTTCAGCATAAAACATTTCATTTTTTATTGGATCATAAATTAAGCCTGAAACAATTTCGTCTCCAAACCTCAAAGCAATTGATATTGCAAAATGAGGAACCCCATGTAAAAAGTTTGTCGTTCCATCTATAGGATCTATGATCCAGGTATTATTTTTATCTTTATTCATTTCAGACCCATCTTCTTCGCTAATAATAGAGTAGTAAGGCCTTGCTTTTTTTAATTCTTCAATGATTATTTTTTCTGCTTTTAAATCAGCATTTGAAACAAAATCACTTGGTCCTTTAATTGATACTTGTAATTTCTCTATTTCTCCAAAATCCCTAATTAAAGCTCTCGAAGCCTTTTCGGCAGCTTTTATCATAATGTTAAGATTGGCCGATATTGATTGCATTAGATTTATATTTTTTTGATGTATTCCATAGTTCTAGTGTCAACTATAATTTTATCTCCACTATCTATAAACGGAGGCACTTGAATGTTTATTCCATTATCTAGAGTTGCAGGCTTGTATGAAGAAGAAACTGTTTGACCTTTGAGCGCAACATCAGTTGTTTCAATTGTGCATGTAACTTGATTAGGCAATTCTACTGTTAAAGGACTTTCATTATAAAAACTTATGCTAACCTCTAAATTCTCAGTTAATAACTTTCCTTTTTCACCAACAATTTCTTTTTTAATATTTATTTGTTCAAAAGATTTAGGGTTCATAAAGTAATAGTCTGTCTCATCATTATAAAGATAATTAAACTTTGTTTCATCTAATGAGGCTTTTTCTACAGATTCACTTGATCTGAACCTTTCATTTAATTTTGTATTTTTATTAACACTTTTCATTTCAACTTGAGCAAAGGCACCACCTTTACCAGGCTTAACATGTTGTGTTTTTAGGACTTGCCAAAGATCATCTTTATATTCAACCAACATTCCAACTCTGATTTCGCTTGCGTATATTTTCATTTTAATTTTTTAATAGCTTCTAATGGTTTATATTTTTTATTATTCCAAATGTAGCCTGAAATAGCTAAAAAGTTAGCCTTATTCAATAAAAGCTTTTTATAGTTTGTAAGCTTTATTCCACCAATAGCAACAATTGGTAAGGATGTTATTTTCTTAACAGATTTTAATATTTTTAAGTTTGCCTTATGTTTAGCTATTTTAGTTTGAGTTGAATAGAATGCACCAAAGGCCAGATAGTCCGCACCAGAGGTAATAGCTTTTTTTGCTAAATTAATGGAATTATGGCAGGTGATACCGATAATTTTATTCTTCAATATTTTTCTAGCTTTAATCAAGCTCATATCTTTTTGACCCAAATGGCAGCCATCTGCATCAAGTTTTTTTGCAAGCCTTGGATCATCATTAATTAATAGTTTAACTTTATATTTCTTACAAATAACTTTAATTTTTTTTCCAATAATAAATCTTTCGCTCCTTTTTCCTTTTTTTAATCTTAATTGAAAAAAACTTACTTTTTTGGAACTAAATACTAACGCTAGATTAGTATAAAAATTATCATTTTTAATCTTATTTGGAGAGATTAAATAAACAAATTTCTTATTTGCTTTATTTTGACTCAAGCTCTTTTGACCATTTTCCTTGTGCCGCAAGTGTACACATATTAGCTCTGTGGTTGAAGACTTTTTGAGTTCCTTCAATATTTCTAATATCTTTTGACCAAAACTTAAGCGCACTTTGTTGCAAAGCCCTACCATATGAGTAGGTCATAATAAAATTAGTTTTATTATGTTTATTAATTAAATTTAAATTTTCAGTAGCTTCTATTTCTGTTTGACCACCTGATAAAAAAGCAATTCCAGGTACATCTGAAGGTACATTTTCTTTTAGACATTTCAAAGTAAGTTTTGCAACCTCTTCACTTGATATTTTTTTATCAGAAGTAGTTCCTGCTAAGATCATGTTAGGTTTTAAAATTATTCCACTCAAGTCAATATTGTGAAGTATTAATTCATCAAAACATTTTTTAATAACTTCAGAGGTTTTGTTAAAACAAATTTCAGCAGAATGACTTCCATCCATCAAAACTTCAGGTTCTACAATTGGAACCATTCCACATTCTTGAACTAATGCAGAGTATCTTGCTAATGCATGAGCATTAGAGTGAATTGACAGTTTGCTTGGAAATTTATCTGAAACGTTATAAACACCTCTCCATTTTGTAAATCTAGCACCAAGCTTAAAGTATGTTTGTAGTCTTTCTCTTAAACCGTCTAGGCCTTCTGTAATCTTTTCTCCAGTTGATCCTGCTAGAACTTTTGCACCAGTATCAACTTTAATTCCAGGCACTGCTCCAGATATGGAAACTAGTTCTGGAATAGTTTTTTTTGAGCCAGAGGTTTGGTTAATTGTTTCGTCATATAAAATAACTCCTCCAATAAAATCTTTCATTCCGTTAGAAGAAAAAAGAGTTTCTCTAAATAAAAGTCTATTTTCTGGAGTTGAAGGAACATTGACAGAATCTAGTCTTTTAGTCATGGTCCCATTACTTTCATCAGCGGCAAGTATTCCTTTGCCATTAGATAATATTTTTAATACAATTTTATTTAGTTCTGACATATTATTTAAGTGCTTTTATACCAGGAAGTTCTTTTCCTTCAAGAAATTCTAAAAAAGCTCCTCCAGCAGTTGAGACAAAATTAAAGTGATTCGTTGCACCTACGTTATTCAACAAAGCAACTGTATCACCACCTCCGGCTACAGAAAAAACTGTATTATTTTTGCTTTTTTCAACAATTTTATTTGCAATTTCCATGCTTCCTTTGGCAAAATTAGAATTCTCAAAATAGCCAGCAGGTCCGTTCCACAAAATAGTACTACTTTCCTCAATTAATTTATTAATAATCTTAATTGTCTTTGGGCCAATATCTAAAATTAATTCATCTTTAGAGATATTATCTAACTCTTTTATTTCAGGTGTCCCATCTAAATTTTTTCCTATTGTCACGTCCTCAGGATAAACAATTTTACAACTTTCTTTTTTTGATAGAGAAAATATTTCTTCAATTATTTGGTCACAATCATTCTCTTGTATAGACTTTCCAATTTCATAACCTTGATACTTAAGAATATTGTTAGCCATTCCACCAACTATTATAATATTATCAAATTTAGTTATTAAGTTTTTAATGATGTTAATTTTAGAAGACATCTTAGACCCTCCAATAATACAGGTTATGGGTCTTTTTATTTTAGAAGTAATTTTAGTAAGGGCATCAATCTCTAAATTTAATTGTAGGCCAGCGTAGGAAGGGATAAATTTGGTAATTTCATAAATAGATGCATGAGCTCTATGCGAACATGAAAATGCGTCATTGACATAAATATCAGCCATACCTGCTAAATGCTTTGCAAAACTATTATCATTTTTTTCCTCTTCTTCATAAAATCTAAGGTTTTCAAGTATTACAATTTTTTCATTTTGATCAGCAAATAGGTCGATAGATTTAATTTCTTTTATATTTTTTGTAATGAGTTTTATATTTTCGTTTAATTTTTCTTCTAGATCTTCACATATTGGTTTTAGAGAAAGTTCATTTACAACTTTACCCTTAGGTCTACCCACATGAGATAATATTATAATCTTAGCTTTATTTTTTAATAAAAAATTAATAGTTGGTAAAATTTTATCTATTCGTGTTGTATCAGTAATTTTTCCATTATTTAACGGAACATTTAGATCTAGTCTAAGTAATATTTTTTTTTGATTTAGATTAATTGCGTCTTTTATACTTCTCATTAAGAGATTTTATTAAGATGTTCAGCTATATCACACATCCTATTTGAAAAACCCCATTCATTATCATACCATGCTGAAATTTTTCCCATATTTTTTCCAACTACATTAGTTAGAGATAAATCAACAATTGCTGAAGATGGATTATGATTAAAATCAATTGAAACTAACTTTTCTAATGTGACTTCTAAAACTTTTTGTGATTGTTTTTTAGAGGCAGCAATAAATGCCTTATTAATTGTCTCTTTACTTATATTTTTGTTTGTACAAAAAACTAATTCTATAAGCGATACATTGGGAGTTGGTACTCTCATAGCGATGCCTTCAAGTTTACCCTTTAAAGAAGGTATGATTTCACCAATTGCTTTTGAAGCACCAGTAGAGGTCGGCACAATTGATTGACCGGCAGACCTTGCTCTTCTTGGGTCTTTATGAGAATTATCCAGAATTCTTTGATCACTAGTAAAAGCATGAATAGTAGTCATAAAGCCTTTTTCAATTTCAAAAGTTTCATTTAGGACGTTCGCGACTGGTGCGAGACAGTTAGTTGTACAAGAAGCTGCAGAAATAATTTGATCATCCTTTGTCAAAATGTTTTCATTTACTCCATAGACAATTGTTTTATCTGCATTTTTACATGGTGCAGAAACTATAACCTTTTTTGCACCATTTTTTATGTGTGCTAATAATTTTTCTTTTGAGTTGAATTTTCCAGTACATTCAAAAACATAATCAACACCAAACGTTTTCCAATTAATATCTTCAATATTTGATTCTTGAGAAAATGTTATTTTACTTTTATTAATAATTAAGTGCTTTTCATCATAATCTAAATCTGCATTGAATTTACCATGAATAGAATCATATTTAATTAAAGAACAGCTTGTCTCAGAATTTGATCGGTTGTTAATATGCTTGATTTCTATATTTTTATTTTGGCTTTCAATAATTGCTCTAATTACCATTCTGCCAATTCTTCCCATTCCATTAATACCAACTTTTATTGTCATATTTAACTCTTTATTAGTTTTTTAGTTTTTTGTGAAATATTTTGAACTGTTAATCCAAAATATTTATAAATTTCTTTGTAAGGTGCACTTTTACCAAATGTATCAATTCCAAAAGTTAAACCTTCAGTTCCAACATATTTTTTCCAACAATCTGTCGAAGCTGCTTCAATAGATGCCTTAAACTTTGTTTCGCCAAGAATTTTTTTCTTATATGAACTTGATTGTAGATCAAAAATATCTTGGCATGGCACTGATATAACCTTAGCATATATTCTTTCTTTGGCCAATTTATGGCTAGTTTCAATTGCTAAATTCACCTCAGAACCACTAGCAAATATTGTTAAGCTTATTTTTTTATTAGTTCTTAAGACTTCATAAGCGCCTAAAGAGCATTTATTTATATTTGAGTATTTTTTTCTAATAGGCTTAAGGTTTTGCCTGGTTAAAGACAAGACACTAGGTGTTTTCAAATTTTTTAATGCTAATTCCCAGCACTCAATAGTTTCCATTCTATCTGCGGGTCTAAAAACATTTAAATTAGGAATAGATCTTAATCCAGATAACTGCTCTATTGGTTGGTGTGTTGGTCCATCTTCACCTAGCCCTATCGAGTCATGAGTCATTACGTAAATAACACGTTGCTGCATCAAAGCAGATAAACGAATGGAAGGTTTGCAATAATCAGAAAATATTAAGAAAGTACCGCCATATGGAATAAATTTACTATGAAGTGCAAGTCCATTCATTATTCCAGACATTGCATGCTCTCGAACACCATAATGAATATAATCACCATTGAAATCATTAGATTTAATAGCATTGTGATGTTTTGTTTTTGTATTATTGGATCCTGCTAAGTCAGCCGAACCTCCAATCAATGTATTATTTTCTTTAGTAATTGCATTAAGAGTTAGCTCAGAAGCTTTACGTGAAGCTAGACTTTTGTTTTCTTTAATAGAGTTTTGTTTTTCAGATTTAAAAGCCTTAGAGAAATTATTTTTAAAAACTTTATTTATTGAATACTTTTTTCTTTTGTAAACTTTACTCCATGTAGAATTCAGTTTTACACCCTTATTGCCAATTTTTCTCCATTCATCTAATATATTTTTGGGAATTTCAAAAGGCTTATGTTTCCAATCTAAAACTTTTCGAACTAATTGAATTTCATCAGACCCAATAGGGCTACCGTGTGAAGATGCTTTACCAGACTTATTAGGTGAACCATAACCAATTTTTGTTTTACATGAAATAACAGTTGGTTTTTTTGCACCCTGAACTCTTTTTAATGCTTTAAAAATTTCTCTTTCATTATGACCATTAATTAGAATGTAGTCCCAACCATAACTCTCAAATCTTTTTTTGAAATTATCTGAAACTGCTAAACTAGTTGGTCCATCGATTGATATTGAGTTGTTATCAAAAAGCATTATTAGGTTCTTTAATTTTAAATGCCCAGCTAAACTCATTGCTTCATGACTAATGCCCTCCATTAAGCATCCATCTCCAGCTAAAACATAAGTTTTGTGATTTATTATTTCTTTACTTAATTTTTTCTTTAAAATTTCTTCCGCAATAGCAAACCCAACTGAGTTTGCAATTCCTTGTCCAAGAGGACCTGTTGTCGTTTCAATCCCAGTTCCAGGGTGATATTCAGGGTGACCTGCACAAATAGATTTTAATTGTCTAAAATTTTTAATATCTTTTAAAGATATACTTTTGTACCCAGTTAAATGTAGCAAAGAGTAAAGAAGCATAGATCCATGACCTGCAGACAAAACAAATCTATCTCTGTTTAACCAGTTGGGGTTTTTGGGATTAAATTTAAGAAAATCCCTGAATAAAACTGTCGCTACATCAGCCATTCCCATTGGCATTCCAGGATGGCCTGAATTCGCCTTTTGGACAGCATCAATTGACAAAAATCTTATTGCGTTTGTTAAATCTTTATGCAATTTGCTCAAAAATATCCTATCTAGACTTAGAAGACTCAATTTAATAATATGAATATATATATATGAAAACAGTCAGTGAAAAAGAAAAAAAACTTAGTTTTGCACTTAATAGATTAAAGACTTTAGATTTACAAAATCCAACATTAAAGTCTAATTTAGAAAAATTAAGCATGCAAAAAAATCAATTAGAAATTGAAAAAAAACAAATAGAAGAAAAATATCAAAATTTAGAAAGTGAATGCAAAGAGCTTAATCAAAAATTAAAGGATATTAGTCAAAGAAAATTAGATGAGCAAAAAAAAGAAACAGAATTTTCAGAAAAAATAGATGAATTGAATCAAGAAACAGATACTTTATTGGAAGAAATAGACAAATGGCAAATGTAAATATTAAATTTAATGGTAAGGATTTTCTCCTTTCTTGTGATGATGGACAAGAAGAGCATTTAGAGGAACTTTTAACTCATATTAATAAAAAATTTACTGACTTAAAGAGTGACCTAGGAAGCATAGGAGAAAATAAACTTTTATTAATCACCGCAGTTCAAATAATGGATGAATATTTTGAAACTAAAAAAAAAGTAGATCAACAAAAAAAAGAATTACATAATATGTCAAATAAATTTAGAGAGTTAAAATCTTTAGTTTATGAGTATAGAGATAAGAAAGAAGAAGAGATGAAACAATTATCTCAAGACCATGAAGATTTTAAAAAAGAAATAGAAAAGAACAAAGAGAATTATGAGAAAATTATAGAAACAGCAGCAGAAGAAATTGAAAGTTTTGTCGAAAAAGTAAACTTAGAAAATCCAGCTCAATAGATTTGTGTTAAAATCTAAATTAAGAAAAAAAATTCTTAAGATTAGAGAAAAAGTTAATAAAAAAAATATTCAGATCGATTTTAATCAACTTATAAAAATTCTTAAAAAAGAAAAAATAAATAATGGAACTATTGGTGGATATTATCCAGTAAACTTTGAAATAGACGATTTAATATTGTTAAGAAAATTTGAAAAAAATAAATTTAATATTTCATTACCTGTAATTAGGAAAAATTTTAAGATGGATTTTTATAAATGGTCGTTTTCTGATCTATTAAAAGTAAATAAATATGGAATACCTGAACCAGAAATTAAAAATAAAGTTTATCCAGATATTTTATTAATTCCTTTAGTAGCATTTGATAAAAGTTTAAATAGACTTGGATATGGTGGTGGATACTATGATCGATTAATTAAAGAATTATCAAAAAAAAAAAATATTATGAAGATCGGCTTAGCTTTTTCAATTCAGAAAATAGATAAAGTCCCGATTAATGCATACGATCAAAAATTAGACTATATTGTAACAAATAAATATATTATAAAATGAAAATACTTTTTTTAGGCGACATAGTTGGTATTTCAGGTCGCTCGATGGTTTTAAAAAACCTACTTTCAAAAATTAAAGATAATAAAATTGACTTTGTAGTTGTTAATGGAGAAAATGCAGCCGATTCAGGTGTGGGTCTTACTGAAGAAATATGTAAAGATTTTTTTAATTGTGGTGTAGATGTTGTTACAACAGGTAACCATGTGTGGGATCAAAAAGAAACAATGTCTCATATTGAAAAAGAAAACCGACTTCTCAGGCCTAAAAATTTATTTGAACCATCTCCTGGAAATGGATTTGGAATATTTACAGCCAAAAATGGGATGAAAGTGGGTGTACTAAATTTAATGGGAAATGTTTTTATGAAAAAATGTGAGGATGCATTTGATGCTGCTGAAAAATTTTTAAAGAAATATAATCTTAAAAAAGATTATGATTTTTTATTGGTTGATTTTCATGGAGAAATCACAAGTGAAAAGATGGCTATGGGACATTTTTTCGATGGTAAGGCAACATTAGTTGTTGGTACACATACACATATTCCAACAAATGATACTAGAGTATTAAAAGGAGGTACAGCTTACCAAACTGATGCAGGAATGTGTGGTGATTATGATTCTGTTATTGGAATGAATAAAGATAATTCAATTAATAGGTTTTTAAAAAAAAAATCTCTTAAACATTTTCCAGCTACCGGAGAAGCTAGTTTGTGTGGTGTGATCGTTGATTGTGATATACAAACAGGTTTAGCAAAAAATGTAGAAAATTTTATATATGGAGGAGAATTAAAAAATTCTAATTAATTATTATGTCAGGTCATTCAAAGTGGGCAAGTATAAAGCATTCTAAAGGTAAGGCTGATAAACAAAGGTCTAAAATATTTTCTAAATTATCAAAAGAAATTAGTGTAGCAGCAAAATTAGGTGATAAAGATCCAGATATGAATCCAAGACTGAGATCTGCAATTCAAGCTGCAAAGTCAGCCAACATGCCAAAAGATAATATTGAAAGAGCTGTTGCTAAATCATCCACTAATTCTGAAACTACTTATGAAAATTTAAGGTATGAAGGGTTTGGTCCAGATAAAATAGCTGTGATCGTAGAGGCATTAACAGATAATAAAAATAGAACAGCATCCAATGTAAGATCTATATTTGTAAAAAGTGGTGGAAATTTAGGCACACAGGGTTCTGCTTCACATAATTTTAATCAACTAGGTATTATTAAGATTGATAAAAAAGAAATATCTGACGAACAAATTTTTGAATTAGCAATTGAATCGGGAGCAGATGAATGTATTTCACATGATGATTATCATGAGGTTCAATGTGTAATGAATGAAATTTATAATGTAAAAAAAAATTTAGAAAAAATAATAGCAAATTTTATTTCAACAGAAATTGAGTGGGTACCTTTAAATAGTGCTGACGTTACGAAAGATAGAGCTGAAGCTGCGGTAGAGTTTTTAGAAGCACTAGAAGACGATGATGATGTTCAGAGTGTTTATTCAAATATAAGTTTTGGAAGTAATTAATGCTTATAATTGGAATCGATCCAGGTATCACAGGTTCTATTTGTTTTTTTGAAAATGGAAAAATAATTGATGTACTAGAAATGCCAAATATGGCAGAAGGTAAAAAAAATAAAAAACAAGTCAACGGAGCACAAATTTACCATGAAATTTCTTTAAGAATTAAAAAATTAAATAAAGAAGAAATTAAAGTTGTAATAGAACAGGTTTCAGCCATGCCAGGACAGGGTGTAACCAGCATGTTTAATTTTGGTCAATCTTTCGGAATTTTAAAAGGTATATGCTCTGCAATGCAACTACCAGTGTATTTTGTGAGACCTGCAAAATGGAAAAAGTATTTTAACCTTATAAATTCTGAAAAAGATGCTAGTAGAACTAAAGCAATAGAGATATTTCCTTACTTTTCCTCACAATTATTAAGAAAAAAAGATTCTAATAAGGCAGATGCAATTTTAATCGCTAGTTTTTATTATGAAACGTATAAATTAGAGGAATAAATTAAGTTCAATAAAGCCAAATTCATGACACATTTAAGTGAGAAATCATAATTATGGAAGCTGATATTACATCTCAAGCAGTAGGACTTGCATCTAATACTGATTTTTCACTATGGAGTTTATTTCTTAGGGCGGACTTCATAGTAAAATCTGTAATACTTATGCTCATTTTTTGCTCTATTTACTCATGGGCAATCATTATTGAAAAGTTTAGATTATTTAAAAAGATTAATCTAGAATCTGAAGAATTTGAAGAGAAGTTTTGGAAATCAAAATCAGCAGAAACTTTTTATAATAATTTGCCAGCAAAATTAGAAAACCCCACTGCCTCATTATTTAAAGACTCTATGCAAACTTTATTAAAAGCAAAAAATAAATCCAATCTTAATGAAAGAATGAGTAGCACACTCGAAGTTAATATTGAAAAACAAATGTCAAAAATTGATAAAGGTTTTACATTTTTAGCAACAGTTGGTTCAACAGCTCCTTTTATAGGGTTATTTGGGACTGTTTGGGGCATTATGAATTCATTTCAATCAATTGCAATTTCAAGAAATACAAGTTTAGCAATTGTAGCACCAGGTATTGCTGAAGCCTTATTTGCAACTGCGCTTGGATTGTTAGCAGCGATTCCAGCAGTTGTTGCCTATAATAAATTCAATAGTGACTCTAAAAAATATACACAAAAATTAGAAAATTTTTCTAAAAGATTTTTATCAATAATTTAAATGGCTTTTAAACTCAAACGTTCATCAAAAGAACCTATGAGTGAAATAAATGTTACACCTTTTGTAGATGTAATGTTAGTATTATTAATTATCTTTATGGTAACAGCACCTTTACTAACAGTTGGTGTTCAAGTTGATTTACCAGAGAGCTCCGCAGACACATTGCCTGAAGAGTTGGAGCCGTTAACTTTATCAATTAATGCTAAAGGAGAAATATTTATTCAAGAATCTAAAGTAGAGTACGACAAAATAACCGCAAAGATATTAGCTGTATCTAAAAATAGAACAGATACTCGAATTTATGTGCGAGGAGATAAATCAATAAATTATGGCAGGGTTTTAGAAATAATGGGAATGTTGTCAGGATCTGGATTTACTAAAGTAGCATTAATTTCTGAACCATATAAGGAGAGATAATAAAAGTGAATAGAAATATTGTTATTTCTTTTGGACTTCATACTTTGCTTGTTGTAATTACAGCTATGAGCTTACCTTTTCTTGCTAAAAAGCCAATTGATTTGCCACCAATAGTTTCAATGGAACTTATTCAAATTTCAGACAAAACTAATATTCCCTTTGCACCTAAAGCAAAAAAGATAATTGAAAAAGTTAAAGAAAAAGAAAAGAAAAAAAAAATAGTTTCAGAGCAGGCGCCACCAAAAATGGTCAAAAAAGAAAAACAAGATGCAATCCCATTACCTGATGAGAAAATAGAAAAAATTAAAGAAATTAAAAAAGAAAAACAAAACCCTGAAAAAGTAGAAACCGAAGTGAAACAAGTTTCAGAATTTGAAAAAAAAGATCTATTTGATCCAAATAGTATTGCAGCTTTAATTGACAAATCTAAAGTTGAAACTTCGACAACAAGTAAAAAAACTGATAAAATAACCCAAGATCAAGATAAGAATATTGATTTTGGTGGACTATCCTTAAGTGAAGAAGATGCTTTGAAAGCTCAGATTTTTGGATGTTGGAGCATTCCACTAGGATTGCCGTATAATGAAAATTTATTAGTTAGAATTAAGTTACAATTAAAACCAGATGGTTCTATTATGAGATCAGAAATTCTTGACCATGCCAGAATGAATAAACCAGGACAAGGATTTTATAAAGTTTTAGCTGAAAGTGCATTAAGAGCTATAAAGCTTTGCCAGCCTCTTAGAGTTCCTAGTACAGGTTATGAGAGATGGAAAGAATTACAATTGAACTTTGATGCAAGAGAAATGTTAGAAGGATAAAATGTTATTTAGATATTTATTTATATTATTAATTTTATTGCCCCTAAAAGCTTTTGCTTTAATAGAGGTTGATATTACAAGAGGAAACCTAAACCCTCTACCAGTTGCAGTTTCACCCTTATCTATAGACGTAAAGTCAAAAAGTGACTTCAGGAAAATTTTAAAGAAAGAAGATCTTGGATCAGAAATATCTGCAGTTGTGGAAAACAATTTGAGACAATCTGGCTTGTTTAATCCACTTAATAAAAATGCATTTCTTCAAAAACCAGATATTGCAAATTTAAAACCAAGGTTTGAAGATTGGAACTTAATAAAAGCACAAGCCCTAATAACTGGAAAGGTTACATTTATAGATGAAAAATTAAGAGTTGAGTTTAGACTTTGGGATGTGTTAGCTGGAAAAGAAATGATGGCGCTAGCATTCACAACTGTTCCAAGTAATTGGAGAAGAGTTGGGCATATTATTACAGATAAAGTTTATGAACGTCTTACAGGTGAAAATGGTTATTTTGATACTAGAATAATTTATGTTTCCGAAGAAGGACCAAAAACAAATAGAATTAAAAAATTAGCAATAATGGACCAAGATGGATTTAACAATAAATATTTGACACTTGGAAATGAATTAGTTTTAACTCCAAGATTTAATCCTACCAATCAGATGGTTACTTATCTTTCTTATTTCAGAAATTTGCCTAGAGTATATTTATTGGATATTGAAACTGGAATGCAAGAAGTGGTTGGAGATTTCCCAGGCATGACATTTGCACCAAGGTTTTCTCCAGATGGTAAAAAAATTATAATGAGTTTTGCTAAAGATGGAAATTCTGACATATATACTATGGATTTAGAAAATAGAATTGTTGAGAGAATTACCAACCATCCTTCAATTGATACTTCTCCCTCATACTCTCCAGATGGAAAATATATCACCTTTAACTCTGATAGAAGTGGTTACCAACAAATTTATATAATGAATAGTAGTGGAAAAAATGTAAAAAGAATTTCATTTGGAAATGGTTTGTATGGAACACCTGTTTGGTCACCCAGAGGTGATTTAATTGCATTTACAAAACTACATAAAGGTAAGTTTTATATAGGGGTTATGAGAACTGATGGAACAGGTGAAAGATTGCTTACTGAAAATTTTTACCAAGAAGCACCATCCTGGTCTCCTAATGGTAGGGTTTTAATTTTTTATAGAGAAACCAAGACCAATTCTAAAGGAGAGGGTTTTTCAGCTAAATTGTGGTCGATTGACTTAACAGGTTATAATGAAAAGATGGTTAATACCGAAACAGATGCTTCAGACCCATCTTGGTCATCTCCATTAACTAATTAATGTTAATTTAGGTTGATTTTTTAACTTGAAACATCTAATTAGTTGTGAAAAAGTAAGTAATTCAATTAAGAATTAAGGAGCAACAATGAACTTAAGTAAAATTTTAAAAAATAGTTTTTTAATAATAGCAGCAAGCGTAGTGTTAACAGCTTGTGCAACACAAAAAAAAGCAGGACAAACACAAGGTGATGTCTACACAGGAAGTGATTCAGTTGAGTATTTAGCAAGTGGAGTAAAAGATAGAGTTTTCTTTGCAACTAATGAAACAGTTTTAACAACTGCATCAAGAGAAACCCTAAGAAAACAAGCAGCTTGGTTAAGAAAAAATTCTAAAATAACAATTGTATTAGAAGGTCATGCTGATGAAAGAGGTACAAGAGAGTACAACTTAGCATTAGGTGAAAGAAGAGCTAATTCAGCAAAAGATTATTTAATGACTTATGGAATTTCTTCAGACAGAATTTCAGTACTGAGTTATGGTAAGGAAAGACCTGTAGATTCAGGATCTAACCCTTTAGCTTGGTCAAAAAATAGAAGATCAGTTTCAGTTAAAGCAAACTAGTCGAACCAATTTATAAAAGACCCTATCGTTTTATGCGTTTAGGGTCTTTTTTTTGCCATCATTATAATTAGTACTCATTATATTATGTTTAATTATAGAAATTTATTTAAGTTAAAATTAATACTTATATTTATTTTTTTTTCTAATATTGCATCAGCAGATAATCATAACTTAAATGAGGTGTTAGACTTAATCCAGAAAGATTTAAAAACATTAGAAAAAGCAGTTTATTCTGGAGCAATTAATTATGAAAACTTAAATAATAAAAAAAATTTTGATGAAAATTCAGAAGATGTTTTAACGAGACATCTATTAAAATTATCAGAAATTGAAAGTCAATTTCAAGAACTCACAAATAAATTTGAAGAAATAAATTTTAAACTTGATAAGTTATCTAACAGAATGTCAAAAGTACAAGCTGACAATCAAGTAAGATTCCAGGATATTGAAAATAATTTTTCTAATGTAGAAGGTGGTAAAAAATCAAACTCTAAACTAAAAAAAAAGTCAGAAAAAATATTGGCAGGCTCAACACAGCCACAAGATTTAGGCTCAGTATCGTATAAAGACACAGAAACTAATGAGACAACACAACAAATACAATCTATAGAAAGCGCCTCTTCAATAGTGACAGAAAAATTTGAAGCAGAGCAAAGTATACTTCCCGATCAATCACCAGAAAAACAATATGAATTTGCAACAAGCTTTCTAAAGGTTGGAGATTATACCACTGCGGAAAGAGCATTTAGAGAATTTGTAACAACAAACCCAGAACATAAATTGGCAGGTAATGCACAATATTGGTATGCTGAAACATTTAGAATAAGACAACTTTACACTGATGCAGCTACTGCTTATCTTGAGGGCTATCAAAAGTATCCAAAAGGTGAGAAGGCGCCTATAAATTTATTAAAACTTGGTGTATCAATGGTCCAGATTGGAGAAAAAGAGCAGGGCTGTAAGATGATTATAGGAGTTGGAAAGCAATATCCTAAAGCAAATCAATCTGTACTGCAAAAAGCAAAGTATGAATCTAAAAAATTTGAGTGCACAAAACAAAACTCATAAAAAAATTCTTAGCAATCTTAACGATAAAAAAATATTTGAAAAGTTTGCAGAATTTGAAAATTCTTTAAATACAAAAGAAGACCTAGCTGTAGCAGTTTCTGGAGGCCCAGATAGTTTAGCGTTAGCCTATTTAGCTAAATGTTATTCATTAAAAAATAAAATTAAAGTTCAATATTTTATTGTTGATCATAAACTTCGAAAAGAGTCATCTTCTGAAGCGAAGACTGTGAGAAATATTTTAAAAAAGATTAATATTAATTGTAAAATCTTACCTTGGAATGGAAAAAAACCATCAAAAAATATTCAAGTATTAGCTAGAAATAAGAGGTATTCCTTATTAGCAAATGAGTGTAGGAAAAATAATATTAAAAATTTGTTATTAGGCCATCATTTAGATGATCTATCTGAAAATTTTTTAATTAGAATAGTAAGAGGTAGTGGATTAAATGGGTTAATTTCATTTAATAAAAATACCAGATACAACGACCAAAAATTAAATATTCTAAGACCACTACTAGATGTGGAAAAAAAAGACTTAATCTATATTGCCACAAAAGTGTTCAATTTTTTTATTAAAGATCCCTCTAACATAAATGAAGAATTTAAAAGAACAAGAATTAGAAATTTATTACAGTCACTTGAAAAAGAAGGTCTGGATAAAAAAAAACTTATATTAACTATTAACAATTTAAAAGACTCGGATCGATCAATTAAATTCTATGTAGATAGAAATTTAAAAAAAAATGTAGTTTTTTTAAGAAGAAAAAATATTTATATTCTAAGCTATGATTTTTTTAATCAGTCACATGAGATAATTTTTAGGTCTTTAACAAATTTAATTCAAAAACTTGGAAAAAAGTATTATCCTGCTAGAGGAAAAAGCATTAATGAATTAATTGAAAAAATTAACAAAAAATCTTTTACCAAGGTTACTTTAGGTGGCTGCTTTGTAGAGAGAGTTAATGAAACTATATTAATAACTCAAGAAATTTCACCTAAAACCTGAATTTTGTAACAATTTGACACTTGTTTAATTAATAATAATTATTATCTTATATCTATGAATATAAAAAATTTAGCAATGTGGGCCGCTATCGTTTTTTTAACAATTGGTCTCTACAATATGTTTAAAAATCCCCAGGCTAATGTTGGCAAAAGTAATTCAATAATATTTTCAGAATTCTTAACTGAAGTTGATAATGGTGGTGTTATAAAAGTAGATATACAAGGAAACAAGATAAGAGGTGTCCTTGCTAATGGAAACTCTTTTTCCACATACTCGCCAAACTACCCAAACTTAATCGAAAAATTATCTAGCAAAGGTGTAAGTATTTCAGCTGCCCCTCTAGAGGATAAAATGCCATCACTTTTTGGAGTTTTATTATCATGGTTCCCTATGTTGTTATTAATAGCTGTTTGGATTTTCTTTATGAGACAAATGCAAGGTGGCAAGGGTGGAGCTATGGGCTTTGGTAAATCTAAAGCTAAATTAATGAACGAATTAAAAGGCAAAGTAACATTCAATGATGTTGCTGGTGTTGAAGAAGCTAAAGAAGAAGTAGAGGAAGTTGTTCAATTTTTAAAAGATCCAAAAAAATTCAGTAGACTTGGTGGAAAAATACCTAGAGGCTGTTTATTAGTTGGCCAACCAGGAACAGGTAAAACGTTACTTGCAAGAGCTATAGCTGGAGAGGCGGGCGTTCCGTTCTTTACTATATCAGGTTCAGATTTTGTTGAAATGTTCGTTGGTGTTGGAGCATCAAGAGTTAGAGATATGTTTGAACAAGGAAAAAAAAATTCACCGTGTATAATTTTCATTGATGAAATAGACGCAGTTGGAAGAAGTAGAGGTGCTGGACTTGGAGGTGGAAATGATGAAAGAGAACAAACTTTAAACCAATTATTAGTTGAGATGGATGGTTTTGAAACTAATGAAGGGGTAATAATTATTGCAGCAACAAACAGACCTGATGTGTTAGATCCAGCTCTATTAAGACCAGGTAGATTTGACAGACAGGTAGTAGTTGGACTTCCGGATATTGTAGGAAGAGAACAAATACTAAAAGTGCATGTAAAAAAAATTAAAATGGCACCAGACGTAAATTTAAGAACTGTAGCAAGAGGAACACCAGGTTTTTCAGGTGCAGATTTAGCAAATATTGTTAATGAAGCAGCATTACTTGCTGCAAGAAAAAATAAAAGAATTGTTACTCTAGTTGAATTTGAAGAATCCAGAGATAAAGTGATGATGGGTTCAGAAAGAAGATCCATGGTTATGACTGAAGAAGAAAAAACTTTAACTGCTTACCACGAGGCAGGTCATGCAATAGTAACTATTAATGAGAGTGCTGCGCACCCAATTCATAAAGCAACAATTATTCCAAGAGGTCGAGCCCTAGGGATGGTTATGCAGTTACCTGAGAGAGATCAAATATCTCAAACAAGAGAACAGCTTCATGCTCAATTAGCGATAGCTATGGGTGGAAGAGTAGCGGAAGAAATCATATTTGGTGAAGATAAAGTTACAACTGGTGCATCTAGTGACATTGAACAAGCCACTCAAAGAGCAAGAGCCATGGTAATGCAAGCAGGTCTTAGTAAAGAGCTTGGACCAGTTGCTTATGGTTCGAATGAGGAAGAGGTATTTTTGGGTAGATCTGTTGCAAGAACTCAAAACATGTCTGAAGAAACTTCAAAAAAAGTAGACTCAGAAATTAGAAAAATTGTAGATAAAGGTTACGAAAGAGCAAGAACAGTTTTAACTGAAAAAATTGAGGACCTGCATAAGTTGGCAAAAGCTCTTTTAACTTACGAAACTCTTTCTGGTGAAGAAATAGAAAATTTAATAAATAAAAATATATACCCAAGCAACAAAGAAGATTTAAAAGTTGAAGATGAAGATAAAGGTTCAGCTTTAAGCTCAATGGGCCTTAAGCCAAAAATAGTTCATTAAAAATAAATGAAAAAATATTACACAAGAGCGTGTAATTTTGTTTACGGTAAATCATCAATAAAATTAGTCAATAATAAAAAAAATCTTCCATTAAAAGGTAATAAAAAAATTTCATTTAGTCAGATAGAAATTATCACAAGAGATTCGAAAAAAATAATCGATCTTAAGGATATAAAAAAATTATCTAAGTCGTTAAGAACAAAAATTAGTAAAGATCTTAAAATTATTATCAAAAAAAATAAGAATTTTTCAAAACTCAATTTTAAAAAAACTCCCAATATAATGGGAGTATTAAATCTAACACCAGATAGTTTTTCTGATGGCGGTAAATTTAATAAAAAAAAAGAAGGGTTAAAACATGCATTAAATTTATTAAAATTTGGTGCAGATATAATTGATGTGGGGGGAGAATCTACAAGACCAGGATCTAAACCTATAAGCGAAAAAGAAGAATGGAATAGAATTAAAAAGTTTATAAGTGAAGTTGGTAAAAAAATTCCACTGTCACTTGATACAAGAAAAGCAGGCATTATGAATAAAGGAATTAAAGTAGGCATTAAGTTGATAAATGATGTTTCGGGATTAAGTTATGACTCTAAAACAATTGATCTGCTAAAAAAGAATAGATCTCCATTTGTAATTCAGCATTCACAAGGAACTCCAGAAAATATGCAAAATGATCCAAAATATAAAAATGAATTATTGGATATCTATGATTTTTTTGAAGAAAAGATAAAATTTTTAAGATCTAACGGCATAAAACATAACAATATTATAGTTGATCCTGGAATTGGTTTTGGAAAAAATTTGAAACATAATATGAATTTAATTAGGTGTGTTTCTATTTTTCATACTCTTGGTTTTCCTATACTACTTGGACTTTCTAGAAAAAAATTTATCAAAGATTTATCTGGAAAAAATGATACTAAAGAAAGGCTTGGAGGAACAGTTGCTTCCTCACTATATTCAATGATGCAAGGTGTTCAAATCTTAAGAATTCATGATGTTAATGAATTGATACAAAGTATAAAAGTATTTAACGAATTGATAAAAAATTAATGATAAAAAAATATTTTGGAACTGATGGGATAAGGGGTCTAGTAAATAGTAGAAACATTAATGGTGATATGTTTTTTAAATTTGGTTTAGCATCAGGAACATATTTCAAGACTCAAAAAAAAAACAAACAAATTGCCATAATTGCCAAAGACACCAGATTATCTGGTTATACTTTAGAACCGGCTTTAGTTTCAGGACTTACCTCAGCTGGAATGCACGTTTACACAATGGGACCTCTACCAACAAATGGTCTGGCAATGCTAACAAAATCAATGAAAGCAAATATGGGCATTATGATTACTGCATCTCATAATCCATATTATGATAATGGACTAAAGTTATTTGGTCCTGATGGATTAAAACTTTCTGATAAAATAGAAAAAAAAATAGAAAGTTTAATTGATAAAAAAGTTGAAAATAACTTATCAAGGCCAAAAGAATTAGGACGAGTCAAAAGATTAGAAAGTGGAAATAAAGATTACATTAAGATATTAAAAAAAAATTTTCCTAAGGATTTTAACCTTAGAGGCTTAAGAATAGTTGTTGATTGTGCAAATGGTGCTGGATACAAGGCTGGACCAGAATTACTTAAATCTTTAGGTGCTAAAGTAATTGCCATTGGAATAAAACCTAATGGTTTAAATATTAACCAAAACTGTGGCTCAACCTTTCCAAACAAAATTAAACTAGCAGTTAAAAAATATAAAGCACACATAGGAATTTCTCTTGATGGTGATGCTGATAGAATCATTATGTGTGACGAAAAAGGAAGTATAATTGATGGTGATCAAATAATTGCAGCACTAGCAATTAGATGGAGAAGAAAAAAAATGTTGAGAGGTGGCGTTGTTGGTACATTAATGTCGAACTACGGATTAGAAAATTTTTTTAAATCACAACAAATAAAATTTATAAGAGCAAATGTTGGTGATCGATATGTAAAAGAAAAGATGCAAAAAAATAATTTTAATTTAGGTGGTGAGCAATCAGGACATATTATTTTGGGTAAATTTGCAACTACAGGAGATGGGTTGTTAGTTGCGTTAGAAGTTTTGTTTTCTTTAAGAAAAGGAAAAAAAGCTAGTAATTTTTTTAGTACTTTTAAAAAAACCCCACAAGTTTTAGAAAATATTGAAGTAAAAGATAAGACTATAATTAACAATATCGACATAAAAAATTCTATTAAAACTGCTGAAAAATTAATGAAAGGACAAGGAAGAATATTAGTTAGAGCATCTGGAACAGAATCTAAAATTAGAGTAATGGGCGAAAGTGAAAATGGTAAATTACTTCAAAAGTGTTTAAATATTATATTAAAAAAGATTAAATAAATTGAAACCAAGATCTAAAATATTAATTATTGCAGGATCAGATTCATCTGGAGGTGCGGGCATTCAGGCAGACATTAAAACTGTGACTGCATTGGGTTCATATGCAATGACTGCAATAACTGCTGTAACAATTCAAAATACAACGGGTGTCAAATCGATAGTATCTATTGAACCAAAAAAAATTTCTGACCAAATAGAATTTACTTCAAAAGATATTAAACCCGATGCAATAAAAATTGGGATGTTGCATTCTACTCAGGTGATAAAATCTGTAGTTCGTTCATTAGATTTTATTAAAGTTAAAAAAATAATCTTGGATCCTGTTATGATTGCTAAGGGTGGAGCTAAGCTAATAGATGACAAAGCAGTAAAGCTATTAAAAAAGGAATTAATTAAAAAAGTTAGTTTGATAACACCAAATATTCCAGAAGCCGAAATATTAACTAACACTAAAATAAAAACTAAAGAAGATATGATCTTTGCGGCAAGTATCTTGATTAACTTAGGAGCAAAAAATGTTTTTATAAAAGGTGGTCATCTAGACTCCAAATTAGTGCATGATATCTTTGTTAGTAAAAAAGAAATTATGATCATAAAAAATAGAAGAATTACAACCAGTAATACACATGGAACTGGTTGTACACTGTCATCTGCCATTTCTACTTTTTTTGCATGTGGAAAAACTTTAAAGAAATCTTGCGAGCTAGCTACAAAGTATGTAAATAATTCGATAAGATCAAACCTTAATTATGGTAAAGGCCATGGTCCTATAAATCACTTAACTTCAATAGTTATAAATAAAAAATTTAGATAATGAAAAATGTAGTTGTTGTTGGTTCACAATGGGGAGACGAAGGAAAAGGAAAGATAGTTGACTGGTTATCAGATCAGGCAGACGTTGTCATTCGTTTTCAAGGTGGTCATAACGCTGGACACACATTAGTTATCGATGGTGTTACTTATAAACTAAGACTACTCCCCTCTGGAATTGTTAGAAAAAATAAAATATCCATTATTGGTAATGGGGTTGTGGTTGATCCTTGGGCTCTATTAGAAGAAATTGAAGAAATTAAATCTAAAGGTGTTGAAGTAAATGTGGATAATTTTATTATTTCAGAATCTGCCAATCTTATTTTACCATTTCATAGAGAAATGGATGAAATAAGAGAAGATGCGGCAGGTAAAGGAAAGATTGGAACTACAAGACGTGGAATTGGACCTGCTTATGAAGATAAAGTTGGAAGACGCTCTATCCGAGTTATGGATTTAAGATCTGAAACAAACCTTGATCATAGACTTGAAACTGTACTTCTTCACCATAATGCAATTAGAAAAGGATTAGGTAAAAAAATTTTTGAAAAAAATAAATTAAAAGAAGATCTGTTAAAAATTGCCCCAGAAATATTAAAGTTTTCTCAACCAGTATGGCTTAGAATTGATGAATTTAAAAAACAAAAAAAAAGAATACTATTTGAGGGTGCACAAGGAATTTTATTAGATGTTGATCATGGTACATATCCTTTTGTTACATCGTCCAATACTGTTGCATCTGCTGCTGCCACAGGAACAGGATGTGGGCCAAATTCTATTCACTATGTACTTGGGATAACTAAAGCCTATACAACTAGAGTTGGAGAGGGTCCTTTTCCTACTGAATTAACTGATGATACAGGAGAGTTACTAGGCTCAAGAGGAAAAGAATTTGGAACAGTGACAAGTAGAAAAAGAAGATGTGGTTGGTTTGATGGAGTTTTAGTCAGACAAACAATTAAAATTTCTGGAATAGATGGAATTGCATTAACCAAATTAGATGTTTTAGATGAACTTGATGAAATTAAAATGTGTATTGAATATGAATTGGATGGTAAAAAAATGGATTATCTTCCTGCAGCAGTCGAAGATCAATTAAAGATAAAGCCAATTTATAAAATTTTTCCTGGCTGGAAAAGTTCTACTCAGGGGATCAAAAATATTAAGGATTTACCTGAAAATGCAAAAAACTATATTTATGCCTTAGAAAAATTTGTAGGCACAAAGGTTTCAAGTATTTCGACAAGTCCTGAACGAGAGGACACTATTCTCTTAGAAAACCCTTTTGAGGTTTAGTTTACGGGAAGTAAATTTTTAGATTTAGCTGATAATAGCATGTGCCTTTGAATTTTCTCAAATGCTTTATTTTCTATTTGTCTAATTCTTTCTCTACTAATTTTATATTTTTTACTTAAGTCCTCCAATGTAGTTGGATCATCATTTAATCTTCTTGAGTATAAAATTTCACGTTCTCTATCATTTAGGATCTTTATTGCATTTTTAAGTAAGCCTTTTCTTTGTTCCATTTCCTCTCTATGGGCAAATTTAAGATCATGATCTAGCTCTTTATCTACTAACCAATCTTGCCACTCATCACCATCTTCTCCAACTTGGGCATTTAAAGAAAACTCTTTACCTGAAAGTCTTCTATTCATTGAAATTACTTCATTTTCGCTAACATCCAATTTGTTAGCTATTTCATTTACATGCTCAGGTCTTAAGTCTCCTTCAGATTGTGGAGCAATTTTATTTTTGATCTTCTTTAAATTAAAAAATAATTTTTTCTGAGCCGTTGTTGTTCCTATTTTAACTAAACTCCAAGACCTTAATATGTACTCTTGAATAGAAGCTCTAATCCACCACATAGCATAAGTTGCTAATCTAAAACCTTTTTCAGGTTCAAATTTTTTAACCGCTTGCATCAGACCAACATTTCCTTCTGAGATCATTTCATTAACTGGAAGGCCGTATCCCCTATAACCCATTGCAATTTTTGCAACAAGTCTAAGGTGACTAGTCACAAGCTTTTCAGCAGCTTTAACATTGCCTGCTGTTTTCCATTTTTTTGCTAGCATATACTCCTCTTCAGCTGCCAACATAGGAAATTTTTTAATTTGATCAAGATAAGCAGATAGACCACCTTCATTTGAAAGTGCAGGTAGATAGTTATTTATTGTAGTATTCATAAGTTGCTTTTATCTAATTAATTATAGTAATATTTCAAGACCTTATTTGCTAGTATTTCTTAGCATTGTTAGAATATTTTCAAGCTCTTGTGGCAAAATTGAGGTAAAAGTCATTTCTTCGTTAGTTTTAGGGTGAATAAAGCCCAGTGTTTGAGCATGTAAAAATTGTCTGTCCAATTTATAAATTAGACTTTCTAAATTAGTGTCAATATTTTTAAGTTTTTTGTATTTTTTTTTATACTTACCATCACCCATAATACTATTGCCCATATGTGTCATGTGAACTCTTATCTGATGTGTTCTTCCTGTTTCCAATCTACATTCGACCAAGCTTAGTGTGGGCGTTTTGTCATTTTCAAAGATTTCTAAAGTTTTATAATTAGTGATTGCTCTTTTACCCTTAGAAATACTAACTTCCATCATTTGTCTATTTTTTGAACTTCTCGTTATAAAAGTATCAATTTTACCTGATGATGGTCTGAGCTTCCCCCAAATTAATAACTGATACACTCTTGTAATAGTGTGTTCTCTAAATTGATGAGATAAGTTTTCATGAGTTTCATTATTTTTTGCTATAACAATTAACCCCGAAGTATCTTTATCTATTCTATGTACAATACCGGGTCTTAGTTCATCACCAATTGTTGACAATGAATCTTTATTGTAATGCATCAAAGCGTTCACGATTGTTTTGTCATAATTACCAGCACCAGGATGCATGATTATACCAGCAGGTTTATTGATTATAAGTAAGTCATCATCTTCAAAAATTATTTCTAATTTGAAGTCATAGGGCTTTAAAGAAGCTTCTTTAGGCTCAGGAATTTGAAGATTTATTTCATCAAAAGTTGAAACTTTTTTGGAGGGATTGTTTATTAGTTGATTATTTATCTTCAATCTGTCTTTGAGGATTAAGTTCTTAATTCTAGTTCTGCTAATTAAGGATTCTCTTTTATTGATGAATACATCAAGTCTGAGATTATTTTCATTTTCTTCAACTATTAAATTAATGTTTTTTTTCATAAAATGTAATATTAATACTATATGCGCTGCTAGCTCAACTGGATAGAGCACCAGATTTCGAATCTGGGGGTTATAGGTTCGACTCCTATGTGGCGCACCAATAAAATTTATACAATTAAATTACAAAATCAACAATTTTTGTTATAAATGGCCATGATTTTTTTAATTTTACCATCGTTCAATGAAGAAAAAAACTTAGTCAAGGTATTCAAAAAAATTAACAATTTATCAGTCGTTAAGAATATAACTGTCATTTTAATAGATGATTGTTCAACAGATAATACAAAAAATATTAAATTCAAAAAAAACAGATTTAAGATAGATTATAAAAAACATGTAAAAAATATGGGATTAAGTATAGCTTTAGAAACAGGCTTTAACATTGCTAGAAAAAAAGCAAAAAAAAATGATCTTATTATTACCATGGATAGTGACAATACCCACCCAATTAAAATAATACCAAGAATGATAGACCTTTTAAAAAAAAAAAATTCAGACATCGTCATAGCATCAAGATTTTTGCCAAATTCAAAAGTAAACGGTATAAATTTTTTAAGACAATGCCTAAGTATTGTTGCCAAACATGTTTTTTCTTATTTATTCCCTCATGAAAATTTAAAGGAATATAATTGCAACTTCAGAATTTATAGAGCCCATTTAATTAAAAAATTAATGAAAGTTAAAGGATTTTTTAAAAATGAAGATTTTAATATAACAGTTAAAATACTTTTATCTTTAATAAGTAATAATCGAAATTTAAAAATATCTGAATATCCTCTTATTTTAAACTATCATTATAAAATTGGTTCAAGCAAAATGAGTATATTAAAAAATATTTTATTAACACTAAGATTAATAATATTAAAAAAATTTTAGTAATTAAGCTGCTAATTTTGATAAACCATAAATACTATTTATTGTAGCAATAACGTAATAAGCAAAAATTAATGTATAAAATGTCAAAGTATTTTTAAAATCATTAATTATATTTTTAGATAAAAAGTTTTGATGAAAAATTAAAATTGAAATAATTAATAAGGGCTCAAAGTACTTTTGAGATGTGTAATAAGCAATGGAAGTTAAGTTTAAGAGAACTAGAGTATAAAAGATTTTCTTTTCATTTTTAAAAAATAAATAAGAAGTCATTAATCCTAAAAATCCAGATATAAAAAATATCAATTTATTTTGAAATAACAATAAAGACATTTTGTAAAAAAAACCACCCCCTACAGTAAAACCTATTTCCTTATAGTTAAACACCAATAAAAAGAAAAATAAAATCAATATAAAAATTTCATAAAAATTTAAATTTAAGAAATATTTTTTAATAACTAAAAAATTAGTTTTATTTATTAAGAAAAATACAATAAAAAAAAATACAATTGATAGGTTTGTTATGACTGTATAAGATAAATTATTTGAAAAAACCAAGCCAACAAATCCTTCTCTAGGATTATTAAAGATGAAAAAAAACCCTGGCAAGGAGAATAAAAAACAAACTATTACAATATAAAAAAAATTTTTCTTCGTATTATTTTGATAATAGTTAAAAAGATAAAATAGAAAAAAAATAGCATAAGACTGAACGCAATAAGTTGATAGAGATAAGAAAAAAATATTTATAAATTTATGAATAAACTTGTTTGATTCGACACTTCTAATGTAAAAATAGTTTGCAATGACTAAAAAAATAAGTGCTGTAAGATGTGCATTGGGCCAAATTGCAGAAGCTCTAAAAAAAGGTAAAAACAATAATGAAGCACTTATTATTAAGCTATTGATTGTTGACACTTTATAAATTTTACAAATACTTAAATAAACAAAGATTGGTAGTGTTAATGAAAATAATAGATAAATTATTCTTAAAGCATAGACATCATCAAATATAGAATATGGAACTGCTAGAAACAAATAATGCAAAGGGAAGTGTCTTGTATATATATGAAAATTGTCAAAAATTAGATCTGAAAAATCCGTTATAGCTGGCAGAGTTGAGTAGAAATCCATTTTAGCTCCTCCAGTAGAAAGATCCTCATTAAACAAAAAACCAAAGCATAGAGATAATACAGGTATTAAAACTAGAATAATTTTTTTTGATATAATTGGATTTTTCATTTAATAGTAATATTGATCTTATAATAAAAAGTTTTTATCAAGATACGTTAATATAAGCAATAAATTACATGATGAATAAAAAATTATTTGCAATTAATCTAAATTTTGACTCTCTTGGTGAAGCCTATGGATGGCCTTGTGATTTTCATGAAGATGCTGCTTTTACAAAGGGGGTAGATAGAATCTTAAACTTAAGTCAAAAATTTAATGTACCGTTAACCTTTTTTCTTGTTGGTAAAGACCTTGAAAATAAAAAAAATTATGAAATCATAAGAAAAATTTCTAATAATAGTAATGTTGAAATTGCCAATCATTCGTATAACCATCTTTTTAATTTTGGCTCTAGGAGCGAAGAAGTGATTTATGATGAAATTTATAAATCTCATGAATTAATTTATAAATGCACAGGAAAAGAAGCTAAAGGATTTATTTCACCTACTTGGTCTGTTTCAAAAAATGTTATCAAAAATCTAATTAAATTAAACTATACTTACGACACCAGTTTTTTCCAATCAATATATCTTTATCCAGCAGTTTTAAAAATTGTATTAAGTCATATAGCTAAGAGTAAGTTTAAAAAAGCTTATCAAATTTTAAATCGTAGAGATTATTTAATACCTCTTAAATATTATGAAGAACCTTTTTTTCTTAATTCAAATATGGAAAAAGTTTTTAATACTGAAAAAGAAATTATTTTAGAAATGCCCATGCCTTTAATAAATAATTTTAACCCACCAATTTGGCATACAGCAGGTTATGTGTTTGGTTGGAATTATTTAAAAAGAAAACTTCAAAAAATTTTAGATAAAAATAAGCCTTTTTTTTATTTGATACACCCTGCAGATTTTTTAGATCATAATGACCTCGACAATAAGTACACCCAAGCTTTAGCAAGAATGGATAAAAGTTATAAAAATAAAATTGAAAATTTAGAAAATATGTTAGAATTTATTACTTCGAATGGATATGAAGGTGTAAAAGTAATTGATATTGCTAAATTATATCATCATTAATGAAAATAAATATTTTAGTAGATAATGATAAATGTTGGAACTTGAACATTGTAAGACGTTTAATTCCCTACTTAAAAAATAATAATATTAGTGTCGATCATATTTGGATATTACCTAACAAGCTTTCTAATTTAAAGGGTACCAGAATTTCATTTTGGTATCTAAAAACTTTTGGAATTTTGGTATTTTTAAAATTATCTATTTTTTATTTATTAACTTTGAGTTACAATCTTTTTAATAAAATTAACAATTTTAAAGATTTAGCATTAAGACACGATATTAAATATGATTATATTGATTCAATAAATAATAAATATTTAATTAAAGATATTAATAGAAATAAAACAAAAATTTCATTATTAATTACCAATCATATTTTAAAAAAAAAACTGATAAATATAAAAAATCATTTATTTATAAATAAACACTCTTCATTACTTCCATCCTACAAGGGATTAATGCCATACATATGGACCAAGATAGATAATAAGGTCAATGGAATAACATTCCATTTGGTAAATAAAAAAATAGATAATGGCAAAATAATTTATCAAAAAAAAATTGAAATTAAATTCAATTCTATGGTTGAATTTTATTTATATATATATGATAGATTTCCAGTTTGTTTTTTGAAAGCTTTAAAGAATTTAAAACAAAAAAAATTTATTAAGTCAAAAAATAAAAAATCATATTATTCAATCCCAACCAGAAGAGATTATAGTAATTTTTTAAAAAAAAAAGGTAAAGTGATTTTATTTAGTAATTTTTTTAAAATTTATAAGTTGATTCAAGTTTAAGATGTATTTACTCACTTTTTAGTTTAATAATGCAATAAAAAATATATAAAATGAAATTTTGTATTGTACTATCGACTAGACCCGAAATTATTAAGTTATCTCCATTAATAAAAAAATTTAAGATTAATAAAAATAAATATTATTTGATAAATACCAATCAACACTCATTAAATAAAATGAGTAAAGTTTTTTTTGATCTTTTTAAGATTTCTGGAAAAATATACAATATTCATCCCAGCAAAAAATCACAAGTATCATTTTTTTCTGATTCTATTAAATCAATTGCAAAGATTTTAAAAAATAATCGTCCAAATTTTTTAATAGTTCAAGGTGACACAAATACAGGATTGGCAGGATGTATGGCAGCTTCAATGGTAAATAGAAACCTAGAGCATAAAGATAAAATTAAAATTGTTCACATAGAGTCAGGGTTAAGGTCTTTTGACAACACAATGCCAGAAGAAATTAATAGAAAACTAATAGACCACATGTCTGATATTTTATTCCCTCCAACTGAGTATGACCTTAAAAATTTACAAGAAGATAATTGCCTGAAGCCTAAAAAAACTTTTGTAGTAGGAAATACAATTACTGATGTGTTAAAAGAATATGCACCGATTGCTAATAAGTCAAAAATACTGCAAAAATTAAAACTAAAAAAAAAAAATTACTTTTTAGTGACATTACATAGACCCGAAAGTGTTGATGTAAAAAAAAATCTTTCTAGTTTATTTAAAACATTTAAAGTTTTATATAAAAAATATGGATGTCCAATTATTTTTCCTATCCACCCAAGAACTAAAAATAATATGAAAAAGTTAAATCTATCTTTCGATAAAAATATTAAAATAATTGAACCTCTAGAATATTTAGATTTTTTAAAATTAATGAAAGATAGCAAATTAGTTTTATCAGACTCAGGTGGTATTCAAGAAGAAACTTCAATTTTGGGTGTTCCTTGTGTTACTCTGAGAATTACCACTGAAAGACAAATTACATTATTGCGGAATGTTAATATAATGGCTGGATATAACCAAAATAAAATTATTAAGGCCGTCAAAAAATTTCAGAATAAAAAAATTAAAAAAATTAAAGATTTTGGTACGGGTAATGTAACAAATAAAATTTATAAAAAATTGATAGCTTTTAGTTAAGGTAAAAACCTAATACTTAGAAGCTCTATTTAACCTATCGTTAATAACTTTCCCTAATCCACGATTTGGAATTTTTTCAACAGCAATTGATTTATAACCTTTATTCCTAATTTTTCTTAAACAAGAGTATAGATTTTTTGCTGCTTCATTTAAGTTATTTTTTGTACTTAAATAAAAATAATTTTTTGACTTTTTTTTTCTTTTTTTAATTAAGATAAAAGCTTCCTCACTTTTTGGTTTTTTTACATTCATTTTTAGTGGAATACCTGGAGAATAATGTAGACGCGATTGGCCTGGAGTCGTTTTGTTTTTAGGGTTGATATTTAAATTAATTTTAAACCCTAAAGCCTTTTGAATTTTAGAAATATCTAAACCACCTAATCTTAATATAGTCGGCTTACCTACAAGATTAATAATAGTTGATTCGATACCGATAGCACATTTTCCACCATCTAAAATATATTTAATTTTATTACCAAACTCTTCTTTAACATCAGCAACTTGAACGGCACTAACTTTTGTCGTAATGTTAGCACTTGGTGCTGCTAATGGATAATCTAATTGTCTTAACAATTCCTTAAAAATTTTATGTTTTGGAAATCTTATAGCTAAATTTTTTTCATTATTAGTTACATTTTTTGAAATTGCAGAGTTTTTTTTTAATTTTAAAATGTAGGTTATTGGCCCTGGGGAAAATTTTTTATAAAGTTTTTTAAAATTATCATTTATCAAACAATCTCTTTTGAGTGAATTAATTCCTAGATAGTGAACAATTAAAGGGTTATTTTTAGGTCTTTTTTTTAGTTTAAAAATCTTTTTTACAGCCGAATCGGCATAGGCATTAGCTGCTAAGCCGTAAACAGTTTCAGTTGGGACACCTATACAGTAATTTTTATTAAGGTATTTTTTTGCTTTTTTGATATTTGATTGATTAGATTTCATGTATTAATAATTATTATTATATGAAAGATAAAAATTTACCACCTGATAATAACTCACAATCTCTTGAAGAGTTAACAAAAGAAGTTAATAATATTATTAAATCTTTAGAAGCAGAAAAAGACCTTCATAACTCCATTGATTCTTATCAGGAGTTATTAAAATTAAATAATATTATTGAAAAAAAGTTTCATAAAACTACAAAAATAATTAATGAAGAAACAAAGAAAAAAATTAATAATATAAACTCAAAGAAAAATGAAAAATAAACTTGTTAGAATAGCAAAAGATACAAATTTATTTCTAAAGCAGTTTATTAAGAAACAAAAAAAAACAGAATTAATAACAGCCATGGAGTATGGGTTATTTCCAGGTGGAAAAAAGATAAGATCAAAAATTTTATTAGATATAGGATCTGTATTTAAAATTGAATACAAAATATTAATTGCTATAGGTGCTGCAGTAGAGTGTATTCATGCTTATTCACTCATTCATGATGATTTGCCCTGTATGGATAATGATAAGTTAAGAAGAGGAAAACCTTCTACCCATATTAAATTTGGAGAGTCCACAGCAGTACTTGCAGGAAATTCACTTTTAACGATGGCTTTTGAAATTTTAACTAGTACAAACTTAAAGATTAATGAAAGAACTAAGGTAGATTTAGTTCAAAAATTATCTGAGTCTTCTGGGCATTTGGGAATTGCTGGAGGTCAATATTTAGATCTAAGTTTTGAAAAGAAAAAGATCTCTAAAAATAAAATTATAGATATGGAAATAAAAAAAACAGGAAAGCTATTCAGTTTTTGTTGTGCTGTGCCAGCTATTATTAAAAAGAAAAACAATAAAGACATAAAGTTTTTTGAAAAGATTGGTGCAAATATTGGTCTCTTATTTCAAATAGCTGATGATCTTATTGATTTTAAAGGCTCCTCTAAAATTGCTGGAAAAAAAACAGGGAAAGATAAGAAAAAAGGTAAAGCTACTTTAATAAATTTATTAGGATATCCAAATGCTATTAAGTATAGTGATAAAATCAAATTTAAAATAATTAAAGATTTTAATAAATATAGCTCAAATTCTAATAATTTAAGTGAAACTTTAGATTATATTTTAACAAGAAATACATGACACAAGAATATACATTTTTAAAAAATATTAATTTCCCTTCAGATTTAAGAAAGTTATCTGAAAGTAACCTTCAAGAGCTATCTAATGAAGTAAGAACGGAAATGATTAATGCTGTATCTGAAACAGGTGGGCACTTAGGGGCAGGCCTGGGTGTTGTTGAGCTAACAGTTGCATTGCATTACATATTTGACACTCCCAATGATAAACTAATTTGGGATGTTGGCCATCAAACTTATCCTCACAAAATTCTAACAGGAAGAAAATCTAAAATTAAAACTTTAAGACAGAGTAATGGTTTGTCTGGATTTACTAAAAGATCTGAAAGTGAATATGATCCTTTTGGTGCCGCGCACAGCTCAACATCTATATCTTCGGCATTAGGAATAGCTGAAGCAAATAAGTTATCCAATAAATCAAACAATGTAATTGCAGTTATAGGAGATGGAGCAATTAGTGCGGGTATGGCTTATGAAGCCATGAATAATGCGGGCGCTTCAAAAACAAAAATGATTGTTATTTTAAATGATAACGACATGTCTATTGCAAAACCAGTAGGGGCTATGAGAACTTATTTAGCGAAACTTTTAACAGGAAAGATTTATTTCAGTTTAAGAGAAACATTTAAATTAATTACTTCATCTTTTTCTAAAAGATTTAGTGCAAAAGCTGGAAAAGCAGAAGATTTTTTACGTTCAGCTGTAACGGGGGGTACTCTTTTTAATTCTCTAGGATTTTATTATGTTGGTCCAATTGATGGACATGATTTAACAACTCTTTTGCTAATTTTAAAAAATGCAAGAGATTCAAAACATCAAGGTCCAATTATGATTCATGTTAAAACTCAAAAAGGAAAAGGTTATTCATATGCTGAAAAAGCAAATGATCACTATCATGGTGTATCAAAATTTGATGTTGTAACTGGAGAACAGGTAAAAAGTAAAACTAATCTAGCGGCCTATACAAAAGTTTTTGCAAATACTTTAGTTAAACACGCTGAAAGAGACAGCAAAATTGTAGGAGTTACCGCTGCAATGCCAGGTGGAACAGGTATGGATATTTTTGGTAAAGAATTTCCAAAAAGAATGTTTGATGTTGGGATTGCTGAACAGCATGGAGTTACTTTTGCCGCAGGATTAGCAACCGAAGGTTACAAGCCCTATGTGGCAATTTATTCGACCTTTCTACAAAGAGCATACGACCAAGTGGTTCACGATGTGGCAATTCAGAGTTTACCTGTCAGATTTATAATTGATAGAGCAGGTTTGGTAGGTGCTGATGGATCAACTCATGCTGGCTCATTCGATATTACTTATCTTTCTACACTTCCTAATTTTATAGTTATGGCTCCTAGTGATGAGTCTGAGCTAGTTAAAATGATTAATACTTCGATGGATATTAACGATAAACCCAGCGCTATTAGATATCCAAGAGGAACTGGAGTTGGATTGGAATTGCCATCTATAGATGAAAAAATAGAAATAGGAAAAGGAAGAGTTATTCAAGAGGGAAAACAAGTTTGCATTTTGAGTATAGGAACTAGATTGGAAGAATGTAAAATTGCAGCTAAAGAATTAAAAAATAAAGGAATTAACTCAACAATAATTGATGCACGGTTTGTTAAACCTTTGGATCAAGAGCTTATTTTAAAGTGTGCTAGAGAACATGAGGTAATGATTACTGTAGAAGAGGGATCTATAGGAGGTTTTGGCTCTCATGTTGAAAATTTATTATCAGAAAAAGGCATATTTGATAAAGGTTTGAAATTTAGATCTATGACATTGCCTGATGTTTTTATAGAACAAGATAGTCCTAAAAAAATGTACGATACTGCCGGCCTTAATGCGTCTCAAATTTCAAAAAAAATACTAGATATCTTATTTACAAAAGAGTCGATTAAAGTAGTTAAAAATTAAATTTAAAATATTAGCTGCACTGAGCTTTGTTCATTAAGTAATGATCTAATAGAACACAATTCATCATTGCCTCACCAACGGGTACCGCACGTATTCCAACACAAGGGTCATGCCTACCTTTAACTGAGATAGTGGTATTTTTTCCAAATTTATCTATAGTTTTTCTAGTTGTTAAAATAGAAGAGGTTGGTTTGACAGCAAATGAAACAATAATTTCTTGTCCTGTTGAGATTCCACCAAGAATTCCACCTGCATTATTAGAATTAAATTTTAATTTTTTACCTTTTTGTGAAATTTCATCTGAGTTTTGTTCACCACTCAATTGTGCAGAATTCATTCCTGAGCCAATATTAACACCTTTAACAGCATTGATACTCATCATTGCAGAAGCAATATCCATATCTAATTTAGAATAAATAGGAGCACCTAAGCCAACAGGAATTCCTTTAGCTCTTACCTCGATTACCGCACCACAAGAAGATCCTGATTTTCTTACATCTAACAAATATTTTTCCCAAAGTTTGACCATGTTTTTATCTGGGCAAAAAAATGGATTTTTATTAATTGTTAAATCACTCCATTTAGTGATATCGCATCCTAATATTCCTAATTGAGTAACAGCACCAACCACTTTAAATTTTTTACCTAATTTGTTTTCTAAAACTTTTTTCGCAATCGCACCTGCAGCAACTCTTGTAGCTGTTTCTCTTGCAGAAGATCTGCCACCCCCACGATAATCTCTTATTCCATATTTCTTAAAATAGGTAAAATCAGCATGCCCTGGTCTAAATTTGTCTTTGATATTTCCATAATCTTTGCTTCTCATATCTTGATTATAAATGATTAAAGAAATGGGTGTTCCAGTTGTTTTACCTTCAAACACTCCTGATAAAATTTGAACCTTGTCGTCTTCTTTTCTCTGCGTAGTAAATTTTGACTGTCCTGGTTTTCTTTTGTTAAGCTCTACCTGAATATCTTGTTCTTTTAGGTTTATATTGGGTGGGCAGCCATCAACAACACACCCTATAGCAGGACCATGAGATTCTCCCCATGTTGTGAAACGAAATTGCTTTCCAAAAGTATTAAATGACATTATCTATATTATATAGATTATTTTGTTAAAATTATGAATCAAAA
>Ga0307986_10000306_pt1 | contig 36161 bp, 40 predicted proteins | sample EllFjometageno82_FD_203170 | JGI IMG/M metagenome (GOLD analysis project Ga0307986, IMG submission 203170) | Marine microbial communities from Ellis Fjord, Antarctic Ocean - #82 | ecosystem: Environmental > Aquatic > Marine > Unclassified | place: Southern Ocean | collected 2014-10-09 | reverse complement strand
GCAGCAGTAGTTGCAGCTTGAACACCAGCTAAACCAGAATCAAGATATGAATGTGCAACACCAACGGCTACTGGACCGTAAGCATATTTAATATAAGCTACACCTTCAGATGAGTCTCTTGCTAAAGTAGCATTAGTAGTTTGAGCTTCAACTTCATTAACATAAGCACCTGTTGTTAATCCTGCATATTTTACAGTAACACCAGCACCCATACCTTCACCAAAGTTATCAGAGTAAGCTACTTGTGATCCGTCACCCCCTGGTGATACACCAGAAGCTTGAGGAGCATATTCTAAATCAAAAGATATAGAAGCGCCACTAACATCAAAAGCTGGAGAATTGTAAACAACAGAGTTATTATCCATATTGTTACCAACTATGTTAGATGAAGTTTGAGCTGCGTCAGATATTTGTTCGTAAGCTTGAGGTACTTCCTCATCATATTTATATGAAGCTCCACCGAAATCCGTACCAAAATTTAGAGTTCCCATAGATCCCATAGTTAATGATGTGTAAGAAGATGACACTGACATAGCATCAGTTAAAAGAGTACTTACTACGAAAGTATAACCATTATCTAATTCACCAGAACCAGTAAAAGCTACATCTTTATCAGTACCAATACTTCCATTTGAGTTTTCAGTTTCTCCATTAACGTATGTTACGTTAGCAGAACCTGTAACTGCCATTTCGCCTGCTTGAGCACTAACTGCTACTAGCGAACCTGCTAATGCTGAAAGACCCAATTTTTTTAAGTTAATCATATTTTTCCTATTTGTTAAGTTTCTTATTTAATGAGGATTATTTATCACTTTTATACTCCTGCTATTCATTATAATGAGTAATTTTATGTTATTTTTTTATAATGTTGTAAATTTACCACTATATAAGAGTTGTTTTTGTTTATTTCTTAGATAAATGTTCTTTTTATTCTAATATTAATTTCATGAAAAATTTTATCCTTTTAATAATAATTATACTTTTTTCGTTTACTGGATGCAAAAGTCTTTTTAAAAGATCAGACATTAAAGATAACCCCGTTAATGTAAATGATAGAGTTAAAAAAAATGTTGAAGAAGGTAGGGGGATTAGATTTGGTAAAAGAAATAAGAATGGTGGTACTTTCGATTTCGCTTCATCTAATGAGTTGTGGAGAGCATCTATAGATATATTAGATTTTGTTCCATTTTCAAATGCAAGTTATTCAGGTGGTATTTTAATAACTGATTGGTTTGATGGAAACTCTAAGAATAAAAATGAAAAAAGAGATCTAAAAATTACCGTTAGATTTTTATCAAATGAAATTAGGGCTGATGCTCTTGATATTAGTGTTCATGAAAGAAAATGTAAAAATAATATTATTGATTGTGATGTTAAAAAAATACAATCTAAAATTGAGTCTGAAATAAAATTAGCTATCCTCAAGAGAGCAGCTAAATTAAAAAAGGTTGGTTTCTCTAAAAATGCTGAAGAATATCGTAAGAATAAAAGAACCACTATTGAAAAAAAAAATAAATAAATACTCATAACAATTTTATTTTTGTGACCAGATATAATTTTAAAATAACTGAAGCAAAGTGGCAAAACTATTGGGACGAAAATCTTTCTTTTAAGAGTAAGATAGATAAAAATAAAAAAAAATTTTATTGTTTAGAGATGTTTCCATACCCCTCAGGGAAAATTCATATGGGACACGTAAGAAATTATACAATAGGTGATGTTCTTGCCCGCTTTAAAATGATGCAGGGTTATAATGTTTTACATCCTATGGGCTGGGACTCATTTGGTATGCCAGCTGAGAATGCTGCTAAACAAAATAATCTAGATCCAAAAGATTGGACAAAAAAAAATATTAAAACAATGAAGGATCAATTGAGACAATTAGGTCTCTCTATTGATTGGGATAAAGAAATATCTACCTGTTCACCTGACTATTATAAACATCAACAAGCTTTCTTTTTAGAGTTATACGACAAGGGTCTGGTTTATAGGAAAGAAAACTACGTAAATTGGGATCCTGTAGACGAAACAGTACTTGCTAATGAACAAGTTATCGATGGCAAAGGATGGAGATCTGGGGCACAGGTCGAAAGAAAAAAACTTAATCAATGGTTCTTTAATATTTCAAAATTTTCTGACGAATTATTAGAGGGGCTAAAAACTCTTGATGAGTGGCCAAACAAAGTAAAAACTATGCAGAAAAACTGGATAGGAAAATCTTTTGGGTGTGAGATAGATTTTAAAATTGAAAGTTTACTTCCTATAGAAAGTATTAAATGTTTTACAACTAGGCCGGATACACTTTTTGGTTTCTCTTTTTTAGGTGTCTCAATTGACCATCCTATTGCTAAATTTTACGAAGAAGATAAACAATTTTTAAAGTTTAAAGACGAGTGTTCAAAAACAGGTACCACCGAAGAATCAATAGCTCAGGCAGAAAAACTTGGCTTTAAGACAAATTTGATGGCTATCAACCCTTTAGATCCCTCTATAAAAGTACCTGTTTATTTTGCAAACTTTGTATTAATGGATTATGGTTTTGGTGCTGTATTTGGTTGTCCAGCGCATGATCAAAGGGATTTTGAATTTGCTAACAAATATAATTTAAAAATTATTTCAGTAATTGAACCTGAAAATAAAAAAGATGAAATTAATATTAATAATGTCCCTTACACCGGTCCTGGCAAATTAGTTAACTCAAAATTTTTAGATGGGTTAAAAGTGCCTGACCAATCAATACATGAAACTATAAAAATTCTGGAAGAAAAAAAATTAGGAAAAAAAAAAATTAATTTTAGGTTGAAAGATTGGGGCGTTTCTAGACAAAGATACTGGGGGTGTCCAATACCAATTGCATATAATGATAAAAATGAAATAATTAAAATTCCATTAAAAGATTTGCCTGTAATATTACCGGAAAGTATTAATCTTAATACTAATGGTAACCCTCTTGATCAACAAAAAAAATGGTGTGATATTGAAATAAACGGAGAAAAATGCAGACGAGAAACTGATACACTAGATACATTCGTTGATTCATCATGGTACTACCTTAGGTTTTGTTCAAGTGACAATTCTGAGAAAGGATTTGATTTAGATGAAGCTACTTATTGGATGCCCGTTGATCAATATATAGGTGGTGTTGAGCATGCGATTCTTCATCTTCTTTATTCGAGGTTTTTTATGCGAGCAATAATGATTGGTAAAAAGAAATCAATAAACCTAGAGCCTTTTAAGGGGCTGTTCACACAAGGAATGGTATGTCACGAAACTTATAAAGATCAAAATAATCAATGGTTAAATCCAGAAGAAATTCAAACAAGTGATGGAGTTAATTTTCAAATAAAAGGAGATCCCAACACCAAGGTAAAGGTTGGTCCAAGTGAATCTATGTCTAAGTCTAAAAAAAACACCATAGATCCTCAGAAAATTATTAAAGACTATGGTGCTGATGCAGTTAGACTTTTTATTTTATCAGATAGTCCACCAGAAAAAGATATACAATGGTCTGACCAGGGTATGGTTGCCTCATATAAATTCATTCAAAAATTTTGGGTATTGCATAAGAGGATTATGGTAAAAATTAAAATAAATGAAAAGTGTGAAAACTCAAAGTCGTTAACTATTTTTACAAATACTTTGATTGATAAAATTACAAAAAACTTAGAAAAATTTCACTACAATGTAATTATTGCTAATTTTCATGAAACTTATAATTTTTTAAATAAAGAAATTGAAAAACCTATAAATAACCATGAATTAATTGAAAATTATAAGAAAATACTTAGCTTACTTCAGCCTGTAATACCCCATCTTGCCCTGGAGTGTTTCAGGGAGGTGGATGAAAAATCAATTCCAACTTGGCCGGTTGCTGACTTTAATTTTATAAAAAAAGAAGTGTTCAATATTGTGGTACAAATAGAGGGTAAAAAAAGAGGTTTACTAATCTCTGATTCAAATACAACTGAAGAACAACTCCTTAAAAGAATAAAAGAAGATGATATCATTAATAAATTTCTTAAAGATAAAAAAATTAAAAAAAGTATTTATATCAAGAATAAATTGATAAACTTAATAACTGAATGAAAAAAATAATTACAGTCTTGTTCGCAATTTTATTTTTAAACAGCTGTGGATACACACCTATTTATTCAAGTAAAAATTTTAATTTTAAGTTAAAGAACATATCCAGCTTTAAAAACGATCAATTGCACTCCAAAGTACGAAATGGATTGCAAAATTTTTCGAATATAAATAGCCAGAAATTAATGTCTCTTACGGTAAATGTAAAAAAAACTATTAATACGCTTGTAAAAGATTCTAAGGGAGATCCCTCTCGTTATGAAATGATTATTAATATTGATTTAGAAACGGAATATGGAGAAATCCAAAATCTGAGCCAGTCTTTTCAAGAAAGATTTAATTACAATGTAAATAAAAACAAATTTGAATTGAGTCAGTATGAAAAAGAAATTGAAAATTTGTTAATTAATAAAAATATTGACCGTATAACTATATATCTTTCCAAGCTTTAAGCATGATCGTTAAGTCATTTGAATTAGAAAAAATTAAAATAAAGAATAATTTTTTTTTATTTTATGGTGAAAATCAAGGGCATAAAAGTGAGATTATCAAAAATAAATTTCATGTAAAATATAAAGAATGCACATATAATTATGATGAAAATGAAATTTTAATTAATAAAGAAACTTTTTTTAGCAATATTTTATCTAGGTCTTTTTTTGAAAATGAAAAATTAATTATTGTAAATAGAGTCACAGAGAAAATATTAAACGTTATAGAGGAGTTAATTGCAAAAAAAATTAAAGATGTGGTTATTATTCTAATTGCCAATACTTTAGAAAAAAAATCTAAAATAAGATCATTTTTTGAAAAAAGTAAAGAGGCTATTTGTGTAGCTTTTTATGAAGACAACCCTCAAACTTTATCTGGCATCTCTAGTAGTTTTTTTAGAACAAACAAAATTTCTGTCTCACAAGAGACTATTAATCTAATAGTTCAAAGAGCTAGAGGTGATAGGTTAAATTTAAATAATGAGCTTGAAAAGATTATAAATTACGTTGGTAATAAAGGAAGAGTTGAGATTATTGATATTTTAAAACTTACCAATTTAGCTGAAAACTATAATGTTTCTGAATTGGTGGACTCCTGTTTGTCTAAAAATAGAAAGAAAACTATTAATATAATAAATGAAAATAATTATGCGTTCGAAGACTGCATACTTATCATTAGAACATTTCTGATAAAATCGAAAAGATTAGTTAAATTAATTAATGAGTTTAAAAAAACAAATAATCTGGAAGCAACAATTTTATCTAGCAAACCACCAGTTTTTTGGAAAGACAAAGAAAGTGTGAAGCAGCAACTATCAAATTGGTCTCTAGTTGAGATTAAGAAATTAATAAATCAAATTAATCAAGTAGAGTTATTAGTCAAAAAACACAACAATAGTTCAACTTCTATTTTATTTGATTTTATTATCGAAACTGCATCACCAATTAATAATTAGATTTAATTATTTCAATAATTTTGTTCAATTGGTCAAGATCTTTATACTCGACTATTAAAGATCCCGTGTTGTTTTTACTGTTTTTAATTAAAATATTTAAACCAGTTTTTTCTATGATTTTCAATTCAAGATCTCTTAGGTTTGGGTCTTTTAATGATTTAAATGATGTTTTTTTAATTTTAAAAACTCTAACAAGATTTTCTGCCTGCCTAACAGAGAGATTTTTTTCTATTATTTTTTTTGAAAGAAATTCAATATTATTTAGTCCTACTAAAATTTTAGCATGCCCAGCTGACAATTTTTTGTCCTCAATTAATTTTAAGACGTTATCTGGTAAGTTTAATAGTCTTAAGCAATTTGCTACATGGCTCCGGCTTTTCCCGATGAATTTTGCTACTTTTTCTTGATCATACGAAAATTCTTTTATTAATCGGTGATAACCTCTGGCTTCTTCAATGACATTTAAATCATGTCTTTGAACATTTTCTATAATAGCAAACTCTAAGGATTTTAAATCATCAACATCTGTAATTACCACTGGTACTTCATGTAAACCTGCCTTTTGAGCTGCCAACCACCTTCTCTCTCCTGCGATTATTTCATATTTAGAATTTTGATCAGTAGATTTTCTAACTATAATAGGTTGGATAATTCCTCTTTCTTTTATTGAATTTGTTAAATCTTTTAAATTACTTTCATCAAATATTTTTCTTGGTTGAAATTTATTGCTGAGCAGATCGCTTACCAGTAATTTATTGATGTTTGTCTTCAGCTTAGTTTCACCTATTAGTGATGACAATCCACGACCTAATCCTTTTTTTATTTTGTTAGAATCCATTATACTCAACGCTCTACTTTCTTTTCTTGATTTATAAACTCATCTGTAAAACTAAAATATGATTTACTACCAAGACAAAATTTATCGTAAACTAGGACTGGCATTCCGTGTGAAGGTGCCTCTGATAATCTTACATTTCTTGGTATAACTGCCTGATAAACTTTATCACTAAAAAAATCTCTTGCTTCTTTTTCTACTTGTGCAGAAAGTTTATTCCTTTTATCATACATAGTTAACAAAATTCCTCTTATTTGTAATTTTGGATTTAAACTTACTTTTATTCTTTCTATTGTTTTCATTAGTTGGGTTAGACCCTCTAATGCAAAAAATTCCGTCTGTAGTGGTACCACAAGTGAGTGTGATGATACTAGCGCCATAACTGTTATAAGGCTTAAAGAAGGAGGGCAGTCTATAAGTATATAATCATATGATTCTCTTGAATCTTTTAGATATGTAGCTAATTTACTCTTTAGTATAAACGCTCTTTCACTATCGCCAGCTGTTTCAGCCTCTAGCCCAGATAGATCAACATTTGAACTTATTATATCTAAGTTCTTAAAATTTGTTTTCTTTATCACAGCTGAGACAATGTTTGTTCCATTTAACACTCCATAAATTGTTTCACTAGAATTTTCTAAGTTGGACAAGCCAAGTCCTGTAGTTGCATTTCCTTGTGGGTCTAGATCTATTACTAAAACTTTTTTTTCTTGCTGCGCCAAACCTGCTGCAAGATTAATTACAGTAGTTGTTTTACCTACGCCGCCCTTTTGATTTATTACTGAAATAATTTGCATTTTAATTTATAATTTTTTTTTAATATTTTTTATATTTAATAAAAATGAATCTTTACTTGTGATACTTTTTTTCTTTTCAAAATCAAAATCCCAATCCTTTAAACTTTCTTCTAAAATTCTTTCACCATTTTTTCCCATGAATAAAATTAAATTTTTATAACTGGTAAAGTTTTTGTAAACCAAGTCTAAAATTATTGGCAAAGGCTTAAAGGCTCTTGCCATTATTGTACCTGTCTCTAATTTCTGTGTTTCAAAAATATTTTGTTGTATTATTTCTGTATTCAATTTTAAATCTCTAGACACACTTCTTAAAAAGACACTTTTATGATGACTTTTTTCATATAAATGAATTTTAGCTTTATTTTTTAAATTTTTTAACATAATTGATATAATTATTCCTGGCATACCGCCACCTGATCCTATATCTATTATTATATTACTATTTAAATCAATAAATTCAATGATTTGTGCAGAATCTACTACATGACGTTCTCTAATTATCTCATTTTTAGCAGTTTCTTTACTTATAATGTTAATTTCCTCATTTTTTTTTTGCAGCATTTTAGTGAAGCTTTCAAAGTCTATGAGTGTTTCACGTGGAACGTTTAAATGGTTTAGTAGGCTATATTTATATGAAATTTGATCCATTAAGCTAATAGCTTAATAGACTTTCTTTTTACATGTGACAACAAAATATATACAGCAGCAGGTGTTATACCGTCTATTCTGAGTGCTTGCCCCATAGTTTTTGGTTTTATTTTTATGAACTTATCTTTTACCTCATTTGATAAACCTGAAAGATCATTATAATTGACTTCATCTGGGATGATTAAATTTTCATCTCTTTTAAAAGCCAGTATATCTGCTTTCTGTTTTTTAAGATATCCTCTATAATGAGCATTAATTTCTATTTGTTCATCTATTTTTTTATCAAAAAAAGGTATATCAGGCCAAATTTCTCTTATTGTTTTCATATCAACTCCTTTTTGAGTTAATATTTCATTAGATTTTCTAAGTACACCATCTTTAGCAATTTTTATGTCAAATTGTTCAATTTTTGATGGAGATATTAATAATTCAGACATTTTATTTGTTATTATTTTTAATTTGAATTCTTTATCTTTAAATATATTCTCTCTTTCTTTGGAAATTAGCCCTATTTCAGTACCCTTATTTGTCAATCTTTGGTCTGCATTATCTGCTCTTAAACTTAATCTATATTCAGCTCTTGAGGTAAACATTCTATAGGGTTCAGCAACACCCTTTGTTACAAGGTCATCTATCATAACTCCAATATAAGCATCAGACCTATCTAAGATAAAAGGTTCCTCTTTCTTAAAAGATAAAGCGGCATTTATTCCAGCAATTAATCCTTGTGCTGCAGCTTCCTCATAACCAGTAGTTCCATTTATCTGACCTGCAAGATATAAATTATGTATTTTTTTTGTTTCAAGAGTTAAAAATAGCTCTCTAGGATCTATATAGTCATATTCTATAGCATATCCTGGCCTGATTATCTTAACATTTTCTAAACCACTGATATTATTACATATTTCTTGTTGTATTTCCTCTGGCAGTGAGGTTGATATACCATTTGGGTATATTGTATAATCATTTAACCCTTCAGGCTCTAAATATATTTGATGTCGGTCCTTATCAGCAAACTTTACTATCTTATCCTCTATCGAAGGACAATATCTTGGTCCAACCCCCTGAATGCTTCCAGAGTACATGGCGCTTCTATTTAAATTTTTTTTAATTATTTTATGAACTTTTTCATTCGTATAGGTCATTCGACATGAAACTTGTTTGTTCAAAGATTTCTTGGTTAGAAAAGAAAAAAAATAGGGATCGTCATCCGCAAACTGTTCTTCTAAATTGTCATACTTAATTGTTCTAGCATCCAATCTCGGTGGTGTGCCTGTCTTAAGCCTTCCTACCTTGAAGTCATATTTTTCAAGTTGTTCACTTAAACCCGTTGAGGGCTTCTCGTCAAACCTGCCCGCTGGTGTTCTCTCATCACCAATATGAATTAGACCATTTAAAAAAGTGCCAGTTGTTAGGATTAACTTGCCACATAATATCTTTTTACCTGACTTTGTTTGGAAGCCACTTATAGTGTTTTTATCAAAAATAAAATTTATTAGTGGATCAGAAAAAATACTTAAATTACAGTAGTTTAACAGTTTTTCTTGCATATATTTACGATACAACGATCTATCTGATTGAGTTCTAGGTCCTTGAACAGCAGGCCCCCTACTTCTGTTTAACAATCTAAATTGAATACCAGACTTATCTGCGATCTCTCCCATCACACCATCTAAGGCGTCTATCTCTCTAACAAGATGTCCTTTACCAAGACCTCCTATAGCAGGGTTGCATGACATCTCACCTATAGTTTCAATTTTATGGGTAAACAAAGCAGTGTTAACTCCAAGACGTGCAGAAGCTGTTGCAGCTTCACAACCCGCATGACCTCCACCAATAACAACTACCTCGAATGATAAATCATTTTTCATAACTTAAATTTATAACCGATCAAAAATATTACAAGGTATGAGTAAGAATTTATAAATTTGTATTTGATGTTAATTTATAAAAAAAATACAAAAAAAAGTAAGAAATATGATAAATAAGTGTTACTTATCAATAAGAAGTGCCCAAAATGGGTTAAAAACTCTCGTAAAAAGGGTTTTTTACGTAAAAAAAAATTTGTTGATAATGTTAACTTATTTAAGCAAAAACAGTCAATAAAATTAAATTATTTATTTTCCAATGCAAAAATCACTGAAAATACTGCCTAAAATTTCCTCGACATCAACTTTCCCAACTATCATACCAAGATGTCTTGTGGCTAAACGAAGGTCTTCTGCTCCTTTATCAAAATCTTCTGCATGGCTTTTTCCTTCAAAATTTTTTAAATAAACTAAACTTTGTTCAAGATGTTTTCTGTGTCTTTCGCGAGTGATTAAGATATCGCTACTAGTAATAAATTTGTTTTTTAACTTATTTTTTATTTTTAAAATTAAACCATCAATGTTGAGATTATCTTTTACTGAAATCAAAATGTGATTAAGGTTTTTAATTTCAGAATTTAAATCTTTGTTTAAAAGATCTGATTTATTGATAACAAGAATTGCATTTTCGTTCATTAAATCCTTCAAAACTCCTTTAAAATCAAGGTTTTTTGCATCTATAACAATAAGTTTTAAATCAGCATCATCAGCTTTTTTGAGTGCTAGTTTTATCCCTTTTTTTTCTATTTCATTTTTAGACTCCCTAATTCCTGCGGTATCAGAGACTACAACTGGATAGCCATCAATATTTAAATGTGTTTCAATCACATCTCTTGTCGTCCCAGCTATTTCAGAAACAATCGCAACATCACGATTTGATAGATGGTTTAACAAACTAGACTTTCCTGCATTCGTTGGGCCTATGATTGCAATTTTAAAACCTTCTCGAATTCTCTCTCCAACTTTTTGGTCATCTAAAATTTTTTTTATAACTAAAAGGACTTCATTAGAATTCTTTTTAATATTTTTTAAAATATCTTCTGATAGATCCTCATCTGGAAAATCTATCTTGGCTTCAACGTGTGATAAAATTTTTAAAAGTTTTTCTCTTAAGCTATTAAATTTATCTGCTGACTTTCCACTCATTATTTTTATTGCTTGCTGTCTTTGAATTTCAGTTTCTGCTGAAATTAAATCTGCAATACTTTCTGCCTTAAGTAAATTAATTTTCCCGTTTTGAAATGCCAACTTTGTAAACTCACCTGGCTCGGCTAATCTACAATTCTCCACTTCGGAAATAGAAGCGTGTAGGGCATCAACTACCGCTTTGCTTCCATGTATATGGAATTCAGCCATATCTTCTCCTGTGTAGCTCTCAGGACCAGGAAACCACAGTATTATACCCTCATCAATAAGCTCAGAAGTGTTGATTTTATTGATTTTTCTTAGTGTAGCAATTCTTGGCTCTGGAACTTTAGCATTCGTTAATAATTGAATCACTTTTTGAGTCTCCTCTCCTGAAACTCTTATTATAGCTATACCTGAAACTCCTGGGCCAGTTGATAGAGCATAAATTGTCATTCCAATATTATAACTTCTATTTTGGGGTTCTGTAAAACTTTATATTAACAAGTGAAGGAATTCAACGTTAAGCTGGCTTATTCATCGAATTAAAGAAATCTGCATTACTTTTTGTTTCTTTTAGTTTTGAGTTTATAAATTCAATTGCATCCATAGTTCCCATAGGTCCAATAATTCTTCTTAGTACATTCATTTTTGAAAGGTCATCTTTATCAAATAAAAGTTCTTCTCTTCTTGTTCCTGATTTCGTGATGTCTATTGCTGGATAAATTCTTTTCTCTGCAATTTTTCTATCTAAAACTGTTTCACTATTTCCAGTTCCCTTAAATTCTTCAAAAATAACCTCATCCATTCTTGATCCAGTATCAATTAGAGCTGTTGAAATAATGGTTAACGATCCACCTTCTTCAATATTTCTTGCTGCTCCAAAAAATCTTTTCGGCCTTTGTAATGCGTTTGCATCTACACCACCTGTTAAGACTTTTCCAGAACTTGGAATTACAGCATTGTAGGCTCTTCCCAACCTTGTAATTGAGTCTAACAAAATGACTACATCTTTTTTGTGTTCTGTTAATCTTTTTGCTTTTTCAATTACCATTTCAGCAACAGCAACATGCCTTGTGGCAGGCTCATCAAATGTAGAACTAATAACCTCTCCTTTGACTGTTCGTTGCATGTCCGTTACTTCCTCTGGTCTTTCATCAATCAACAAAACCATCAAATAACTTTCAGGATAATTTTTAGCGATTGAGTTTGCAATACTTTGTAAAATCATTGTCTTGCCTGCTTTAGGTGGTGAAATAATTATTGATCTCTGCCCTTTTCCAATTGGACTTACAAGGTCTATTAACCTTGGAGTTAAATCTGGTTTTTTTTCTATTGTAGTTGTCTCAACTTCCATAATCATTTGTTTGTCTGGATATAACGGCGTTAAATTATCAAACGCAATTTTGTGACGTGCTTTTTCTGGTTCTTCAAAGTTTATTTTGCTTACTTGTAGTAATGCAAAATATCTTTCTCCATCTTTAGGAGCTTTAACTGGACCTTCAACAGTATCGCCTGTTCTTAAACCAAATTTTCTTATTTGACTAGGACTTACATAAATATCATCTGGCCCAGGTAAGTAATTAGATTCCATTGCTCTTAAAAAACCAAAACCATCTTGTAATAATTGTAAAACTCCTGCTCCAGTTATTTCTTCTTTCTCTGCAACTTTTTTTAATATGGCGAATAATATTTCTTGTTTTCTTAATGTACTCGCATTTTCAATTCCAAGTTCTTCTGCCTGTGTAATTAATTGCTCAGATGATTTTAATTTAAGTTCTTGAATATTCATGTATTGAAGGTTTGAGTGAGATTTGTAAGATGACTTATATATATATATTCCTAGAATTATTACAAGCCTAGATGGGTTTAAAAACAACAATAAAAACAATTAAAATAAGTAATATTGTGGGAACTTCATTAATTATTCTAAAAAACTTGGAAGATTTAGTATTTCGATCCATTTTAAAATCATCTAAAATTTTTGCTAAATAAAAATGATATAAAGTTAAAAGAACAACTGACAATAATTTTATTTTAATCCAAAGAGTAAAGAGAATCTCAAAACCTAAACTAAAAATTAAAATTAAACCAAAAAGCCAGGCTGTAGCCATTGCTGGCATCATAATGTAAAAATATAATTTTCTTTCCATTGTTTTAAACACTAAAGAAATATTTTTATTTTTTAAGTTTTCCACATGATAAACAAAAATTCTTGGTAAATATAAAAGTCCAGCCATCCAAGAAATTACAGCAATCAAGTGTAAGCTTTTTAAAAGTAAATAACTATTCATTATATAAACAGGGGCACTTCTTAAAGTTAGAGGGACATTGTATTTTTGGTGGGTAAAGATAATCATTAAATTTATATTCTTTTTTTTTAATTATTAATTCTGACATCGCTTTAATAAAATCTTCATTAATACCAAGAGCTGGAACTCTTGTATAATTTTTACATCCATTAGCATCAGCTATTTCTTTATATTCTATATCTAGTTCTACGAGAGTTTCTGAGTGTTCTGAAACAAAAGCAATGGGAACTAAAACAATGTGCTTGCCCGCCTTTGAGTTTTCAATAATTATATCTTCTGTTGAGGGTCCAATCCATTTTAATGGTCCGACTCTACTTTGATAACTTAATACCCAGTCTAAATTTTCAATGTTTAAGTGTGATATTATTTTTTCAACTGATTGTTCCACTTGCCATTGGTAGGGGTCGCCCTTTTTAATATTTTTTTCTGGTAAGCCATGGGCAGAAAATATTAATTTAAAATTTTTAAGTCCTTCAATTTTTTTTTTTATTTCTTTTGTGTGAGCATTAATAAAGTTTTGGTCTGTTGGATAACAACAAATTGTACTTGTTTTAATTTCATAATTGTTTCTTTTGCTGACATCTTTCCACTCTTTTATTGATGACCCTGATGTTGCAGCAGAATACTGTGGGTATAGGGGCATTAAAATAATTTCGTTTGGATTAAACAGCTGAACCTCTTTAATCACATCTTTGGCCCTTGGATTCCAACACCTCATTACAATAAAACATTTATATTCATCTTCTGTTTGTGTTTGATTCAGTTTTTTTTCTAATGCGCTAGATTGTTCTTTAGTTAATTTTAATATTGGTGACGATCCACCAAGCTCTTCGTAAATCTTTTTAGCTATGGGAGCCCTTCTATTTGAAATTAGTTTTGCTAACGGATATCTAAAAAGAGTTGGTAAGTTTAAAATTGCAGGATCATTAAATAGATTAAATAAAAACGGTTCCACGTTTTCTATTTTATCTGGACCACCAAGATTAAATAAAATAATTGCTTTTTTCATTTAATAATCTTTTACCATCTTAACTAAATAATCAACCATATCAGGTTTGGTTTCCGGGAGAACGCCATGGCCTAAATTAAAGATATATGGGTGATCCTTAAAGGTTTTTAGGTATCTTAAGGTTTGTTTCTTTAAATTTTCCGTATCTGTTAATAAAACTTTTGGGTCAAGTCCTCCTTGAATTGGTATATTAATTTTCTTAGATATAGAGAGGGGGTTTACGCTATAATCTATATTGATTGCATCGGGTTTAACAATGTCACAAAAATTTTTATAGTTTTTTATTCCTCTCGGAAAACAAATTATTGGTACGTTTAGTGATTTTACATAATTAACAAGATTTAAAGTTGGTATATAAATATAATTTGGTAAATCTTTTTCTTCTAGCAATCCGGCCCAGCTATCAAAAATTTGAATCACTGTTGCACCATTTGTTATTTGCTGATCAATGTGTAATTTTAAAAATTTTTCTAAAATAATTAAAACTCTATTTATTAAAAACTCATCTTTAAAAAATTTTTTTATTAATTCTTTTTTTGGTGATTGTTTATTAATCATATAGACCAGTAAAGTCCATGGTGCTCCAACAAATCCTATTACATCTTTATTTTTAATTAAGTCATTTTCACTTACTTTTTTTATTGTCTTATAGATTGGTAGGAGTTTTTCTACAAAATCAATTTCATCAACTTTTAATAAGTCGTTCAAATTTAATGGACCAAGTTGTGGACCAAAATTTTTTTTAAATTCTACTTTTTGATTTAATCCGTAAGGTAACATTAAAATATCTGAAAAAATTATTGCTGCGTCTAATTCAAATCTTTTTAAGGGTTGTAGGGTAATTTCTGATGATAACTCTTCATTTAGACATAAATTAATAAAATCTGGATTGAGTTTTCTAATTTTTCTAAATTCAGGAAGATATCTTCCAGCCTGTCTCATTAACCATACTGGGGATTTATTAGTTTTTTTATTTATTATTGTTTCTTGAATAGGTGTCATAATAATAAGTAAATATTTAATTATAGTATTAGTTATATGGTATGTGGATAACGGTAATTAATTGTTTTTAACATTTTATACATGATTTATTAACAATTAATAATTTATAGATATATAGTATATTCTTTAAATTAAGACTTTATTCAATATTATTAGATAAGATGTATATTAATATCCACATGTTTATGAATGTTGATAAATAAAGGGTTTTACAGTGAAAAATAAAAAACATCATAATTTTAAAAAATGATAAAAGTAATACTTAATAATCTACTTTTTATTCATGGTTAATACATATCAAATATATTTAATATCAGATTCAACAGGAGAAACTTTAGATAGAGTTTTTTTGGCTATTAAAGCACAATTTAAAAACATTGAATATAATGTTAGATCTTATTTTTTCACAAGAACAGAAAATCAAGTTGTAAAAATTCTTGAAGAAGCAAAGAAGAATGAAAACTCAATAATATTATATACCATTGTAGACAGCGGTCTTGCTAAATTTCTAGCAAACAGAAGTGACGAAAAAAAAATTCCTTGTTTTGGTGTTTTAGGAAATTTAATACTTAGTTTTTCAAAACTATTAAACCAACAAGCCTCACACGTTCCAAGTGGACAGCACGCACTTAATGAAGAATATTATGAAAGAATTGAAGCCATTCAATTTACGATGAATCACGATGATGGAAATTTGGTAGAAGAATTATATAAATCAGACTTAATATTATTAGGCGTTAGCAGAACAAGCAAAACTCCAACCTCTATTTATCTTGCAAACAAAGGTTTTAAAACATCAAACATTCCACTGGTTAATGAAAACTCTATACCCGAGAGTTTAAAGAAAAATCCAAAAATTACTTGTGTCATAGGTTTAACAACTGAAGCTGAAAGATTGGTTGATATACGAAAAAACAGAATGATGACCCTTAAAGAAAGAGAAAATACTAACTATACAGATATTCAGAAAATAAAAGAGGAAGTAGAGTGGGCTCGAAAAACATTTGCAAAATACAAGTGGCCAACAATTGATGTCACCCGAAAGTCAGTCGAAGAAACAGCAGCATCAATAATTAAAATATACGAAATATATAAAAATAATGATTAATCGAATTATACTTGCTTCGAAAAGTGAGGTAAGAAAAAAAATTTTAGAAAAAAATAAAATTAATTGTATTGTTAAACCTTCATATGTTGATGAAGACAGTGTTAAAGAAAGCCTATCAAAAGAAAAAACAACACCAACGATCATTTCAAAAAACCTCGCAGAGCTTAAAGCAAACAAAATTAGCCAAAAATTTACTGAAGAGATAGTTTTGGGTGCAGACAGTATAATTGATTTAGAGGGTGAGATTATTTCGAAGCCAGAAAATAGATTAGAAGCGCTCACAATATTGAAAAAGCTTAATGGGAAAACACATCAACTGGTTAGTTCTGTCTGTATATCTAGGGGTGGTTCAATGATATGGAATTATACAGATAAAGCATCTTTAACGATGAAGCAAATGAGTGATGAGGAGCTTAAAGTTTATTTAGCAAAAATAAGTGACGAGGCGTTATATGCGTATAATGTTTATCAAGTTGAGGGTGAGGGCAGAACTTTATTTTCTAAAATAGAAGGAGATAAGGACACTATAATGGGCTTACCGATTGGGAGAATTAAAGAGTATTTAAATAGCCATAAATGAGAAAATACTTAGTCATAGGAAATCCAATTGGACACTCTTTATCGCCCTTAATACACAATCATTGGATGAAAAAATATCATTTAGTAGACAGTGTATACGAAAAGAGAAAAGTAGAAGAAAAAGATTTGAAAAACATAATTGAAGAGATTAGAAACGACAAAGTAATTGGAGTAAACGTTACTGTTCCATTTAAAAAATTAATTATACCCTTTTTAGATAAGTTAGACTTTTGTGCTGAAGAAACTCAATCTGTAAATACTCTTTTTAAAGTCGACAATAAGATTATTGGATATAACACAGACAAGGCTGGTTTTGGAGATACTATAAAAAAAGCTTATACCCAGAGTAACGGTTTAGAGACACCATTACCCCTCAAAGGTAAACGTATTTTTATTCTGGGCGCTGGTGGCGTGACGTCGTCCATAATTTCTGCTCTTAAAAGTGAAGGAGCCAATAGTATTATTTTGAGCAACAGAACAAAAGAAAAAGCAAATGAATTAAAGAAACTATTTCCAGAATTAGAAGTTATAGATTGGGGAAAAAAACCATCAACTAGTAATATTGTAGTTAACACAACTAGCGTTGGTTTAACTAAGGATGAAGAATTAAAAATAGATTTTAGTGATTATGATAAAAACTTTCATAAAAATTTCCTGTTTTATGATTTAATTTATAACCCAAAAGAAACAGTTTTTTTAAAGAAAGCGAGATTGAGAGGAAACAAAACAATGAATGGTAAAATGATGTTTTTAAATCAGGCAAAATACGCATTCAATATTTGGACCAATATAATGCCAGAAATTGACAACGACGTGATTAAACTTTTAGATTAATGATTAAAATTGGAATTGTAGGAGACATTGGATCGGGTAAAAGTTATGTAGCCAAAAGTTTTGGTTATCCAGTATTTAATGCAGATGTCGAGGTAGGTAAATTATACAAGGAAAATAGGGAAATTTTTAATAAATTAAAGAAAATATTACCCAAATTCATTCATCTATTTCCAGTGAGCAAAGATGAAATTAGCAAAGCTATACTAGCTAATAAATCTAATTTAAAAAAAATTGTTGCAGTTGTTCATTTGGAAATAAGAAAAAAAATGAATATTTTTTTAAATAAAAATAAAAACAAGAAAATTGTAATTTTAGACATTCCTCTATTATTAGAAAATAAGATTAATAAAAAAAATGACATTTTAGTTTTTGTTGAATCTAAGAAATCAGATATCTTAAAAAAACTAAAGAAGAGAGAAAACTTTAATCCAAGACTTTTAAGTAAATTTAAGAATATTCAATTACCACTTGATTATAAAAAGAAAAAGTCTCAATTTTTTATTAAAAATAATTTTACTAAAAAATCTGTTAATAAAGGTGTTAAAAAAATTTTAGAAGAAATTTTATAAAATGAAAGAAGTTATATTAGACACAGAAACAACAGGTTTGTTTGTTAAAGATGGACATAGGATTGTTGAAATAGGCTGTATTGAAATTGAAGATCTGGTGCCAACAAAGAATAGGTTCCATTGTTATTTAAACCCAGAGAGAAAAGTTTCTAAAAAAGCTCTAGAAGTTCATGGATATACAGATGAATTTCTAAGTAAACAAAAAAAGTTTTCTGATGTGGTGGATGATTTTTTAAATTTTATAGAAAACAAAAGATTAGTTATCCATAATGCTGAGTTTGATTTGTCACATTTGAATAATGAATTAGTCTTATTGGGGAGAAAGAAAATTAACAGTGAGGGAGCAGTTGATACATTGTCTCTTGCCAGAGATAAGTTTCCAGGGTCTCCAGTAAGTCTGGATGCCCTTTGTAAAAGATATAGAATAGACAACTCCAACAGAGTACAGCATACAGCATTGGTAGATTGTGAATTGCTATCAAAAGTCTATATTAATTTACTAGATCAAAAAGAACCTACCCTAAATTTTGAAAATCAAGATAATGAAAAAACAATATCAAGTTCAATTAACCCTAACCAGTATTATAAAAAAATTATTAAACCTACAGAAGAAGAGCTTAAATTGCACAAGGATTATTTAAAAAGGTGCCTAAAGAAAAATTTTTATTAGTTGGATCTTTGTTTGTATAACTCAGTAAAGTCCACTTTTTTTTCAAATTTTATCCCTGGAAAACCAGAGTCTGTTAGTAAGTTAATAAATATTTTTTCTAAGGTTGGATAAATTTTGTTAGGAACATCACATAAAATAATTTTTTCCATTTCTTTTTTATCTATAACTTTTTCATTAATTTTAACGACAGATGTATAAGTTATTTCAAAATAAGATTTTTTCAAGACTTCTGGTTTGTCTGCAAATTTTAATATAATATTGACTTCAATAATACTGTTTTTTACTGCCTTAGAATTGATATCAATATTTAATTGGTAACCAGAAATTTTTTCTTTGACGAATAAAAACGTTTGCACGTCAGATGTTTCACATGACATGTCTTTTATAAAGCTGCTAATTATTTCAAAATTTTCTGTCATTTTCATCTTCTATATCTTCGTACTCACCATTAATAAAATCTTTTTTACTTTTGTTAAAATTTTGTTTAGTCGATACTTTTTTAAAAATCAATTTTCTTGTAGGTGGGAAGATGATTAACAAACCTAAAAAATCAGTTGCAAAACCAGGTAAAATTAAAAGTAGAGCAGCAAAAGCTAATGCTGCACCTGATACAACCTCATAAACTGGAAGCTCATTTTTAACAAATTGAGTCATACCTGACTTTAGAGCGTTAAAACCTTCATATCGCGCATAAGCAATTCCAAAGAAAGCAGAGATAAAGATAAGCAATATAGTGTTCAATGCACCAATTTGAGACCCAATTTTAATGAATAAATATATCTCAATTATAGGAATTCCAATGATTAGTAACAATAATGTGTTCATTTGTCTTTATTCTAAATTGCTAGTTGTAATTAATCAACATACTAAATATTATTAAGGTATGAATTATAGTTTTCAGTACATCGATATTATTCTTTTAGCAATGATTGCAGGATTTATTTTTCTTCGTCTTAGAGGAATACTTGGTAGAAAAACAGGCTTTGAGGGAAAAATCCCAGGTGAAATTGAAAAAAAATTTCAAGAAATTAGCACAAATCTAAAACCAGTAGGTGTAAAGTTTGATGAAGAAGATCAAAAAAATTTTTTAAAGGGTGCGCAAATCGCATATGAAACAATCATTACAGATTTTAGTGATAGTGATAACAAGTTAATAGCTAGTAAACCACTTTTAGGTAAAAAAGTTTATGATCAATTTAAAGAAGCTCTTTTAGACCGAGCGAGCAAGGGTAACTTTGCTGAAATAACTTTTATAGGAATAAAATCTGCAAAAATCAAAACCCACAAAAAAGTAGAAGATAGCCTGGAAGTGATAGTGGACTTCGTTAGTGAAATTATAACCTGCATGAAAGATAAGGATAAAAAAATAATCTCTGGAGATGCTGAAAAAATCAAAACTGTTTATGATACTTGGGTTTTTTCAAAAGACGTAACGTCTTCTAACCCTAATTGGCTATTAATTGACACGACAACATAATTGATTAAAAAGATTACAGAAAAAGATAAGCAAGATTGGGATAAATTCTTAGAAGATAAAGAAAAAATACCCAATAAAGATTTTGATACTAAAAAAAATATTCGCCATGAAAAAATTAAAAAAATAGATCTTCATGGCCATACGATTGAACAAGCAAATAAAGCTGTAGAACTATTTATTGAAAAATGCTTCAATGAAAGTGTCACTAAAGGTATCGTAATTACAGGAAAGGGTCTAAGATCTAAAAGTGTTGAAAATCCATATCTTTCAAAGGATTTGAGCATATTAAAGTATTCTGTTCCTGAGTTTATTGAAACTAATACAGCTTTAATAAAAATGATAATTGAGATTACAGATGCAAAAATTGAAGATGGTGGAAGTGGTGCCTTTTATATTTTTCTTAAAAATAAATTTAAAGTTAAATAACTATTAAAGAATAAACTTTGATAAGTCAGTATCTTTAACGAGTTCATCTAAATTTTTCTTAACATAGTCTGAATTGATTATAATTTTTTCTCCAGCTCTGTCAGTTGCTGTAAAGCTAATATCATCTAAAATTCTTTCAATAATAGTGTGTAGTCTTCTTGCACCAATATTCTCTACAGTAGCATTGACCTCTGAAGCCATATTGGCAATAGCATCTATACCATCTTCTGAAAATTCTAGTTCTACATTTTCAGTTTTTAAAAGAGCAACATACTGCTTAATCAGACTGTAGTCTGGCTCCTTAAGAATTCTCTTAAAATCATCACTAGTCAAAGCTTCAAGCTCAACTCTTATAGGAAGCCTTCCTTGTAGTTCGGGAAGTAAATCAGAAGGTTTTGCTAGTTGAAATGCTCCTGATGCAATAAATAAAATATGATCAGTTTTAATTGGTCCATATTTTGTACTCACGGTAGTTCCCTCAATTAAGGGAAGTAAATCTCTTTGTACGCCTTCTCTAGAAACATCTCCACCAGCTCTATCGGTTCTTCCAGAAATTTTATCTATTTCATCCAAGAAAACGATCCCATTATTTTCAGTAGAATTTATTGCTGATTTTATAATTTTATCTTCTTCTATTAATTTATCAGCTTCATCGTTGATTAAAATATCATGAGATTCTTTAACTGACATTTTCTTCTTCTTCTGTTTATTTCCAACAGATTTTCCAAGCATCTCACCTATATTTATCATGCCAATATTTGCACCAGGCATACCAGGAATTTCAAATGAAGCTTGGGATGAGCTATCATTAATTACTATTTCAATTTCATTATTATCTAAATCACCATCTCTTAACCTTTTCCTAAAACTTTCTCTTGTAGCAAGACTTGCTTTATTTCCAACTAGAGCATCTAAAACTTTTTCTTCTGCTAATTTTTGAGCCTTTGCATGAACCTCTTTTCTTTTTTTCACTTTTTCCATTGCAATAGCAATTTCAAGCAAGTCCCTTATAATTTGCTCAACATCTCTTCCAACATAACCAACTTCTGTAAATTTTGTTGCCTCAACTTTTACAAATGGAGCCTCAGCTAACTTAGACAATCTTCTTGAAATTTCAGTTTTACCAACACCTGTTGGACCAATCATCAAAATATTTTTTGGTAAAACTTCGTTCCTCATTTCACCTCTTAAAGCTTGTCTTCTCCATCTATTTCTCAAAGCAATGGCAACTGCTTTTTTAGCTTTATTTTGCCCAACCACATATCTATCCAACTCAGAAACTATTTCTCTAGGAGATAAAGAGCTAACTAGAGAACTATCCTTACTTTCATTTTTTTCTTTGGGAAAAGGAGTAACATTTGAATCTTTCATTAAATTTTTTCAATTTTAATGTTATCATTAGTAAATACACAAATTTCCGAAGCAACTTTGATAGCCTTCCTAGCTACCTCTTCTGCACTTAGCTCTGTATCCAATAAAACCTTAGCAGCTGCTAAAGCATAATTTCCACCAGAACCTATGCCTATAGCATTGCCCTCTGGTTCAAGCACATCACCTGTACCAGAAATTATAAAACTATTTTCTTTATCACCAATAGCCATTAAAGCCTCCAGTCTTCTTAGATATTTATCAGTACGCCAATCCTTAGCTAGTTCAACAGCTGCTCTAGGAAGGTTCCCTGCATGCTTCTCTAATTTAGCCTCAAGTCTCTCAAATAAAGTTAAAGCGTCAGCAGTAGATCCAGCAAATCCTGCAATCACGTTTCTTTTTTCTATTTTTCTAACTTTTGCAGCAGTGCTTTTTATAACCGTATTGCCCATACTAACTTGGCCATCACCAGCAACCACTACTTCATTATTTTTTCTAATAAGCACTATTGTAGTCATAGTTTATAGATGGATATTAATTTTAATTCTTCAAGTAGTGGATTAGTAATATTGATAAAGAGCATCAATTTCTATATACGTATTAAAATATTATGATTAGAAAAGGAAAAATTTCACGAAAGACCAAAGAAACTAGCATCAGTGTTGATTTAAATATTGACGGCAAGGGTAAGTATAAAATTGATACAGGAATTGGTTTTTTAGATCATATGCTTGAACAATTATCTAAACATTCGTTGATAGACATTAATCTAAAGGCAAAGGGAGATACACACATTGACCTTCACCACACCACAGAAGACACTGGGATTGCAATAGGTGAAGCTTTAAAAAAGGCTCTAAAAAATTTTGTAGGAATTAGAAGGTATGCACATGCGATGATTCCAATGGATGAAACATTAACAAGAGTTGCAATCGATGTTTCAAATAGACCATACTTAATCTGGAAAGTTAAATTAAAAGTAGAAAGGCTTGGGGAAATGGACACAGAACTTTTTAAAGAATGGTTTCAGGCATTTTCACAGTCAGCAGGAATAACATTACATATAGAAAATATTTACGGAGACAATAGTCATCATATAATTGAGTCTTGTTTTAAAGGTTTGGCTAGGTCATTAAGAACAGCCATAGAAATAGATCCAAGGAACAAAGGTGTGGTACCGTCCACAAAGGGATCGCTATAAAAAAAGCAATGAACATTGCTATCATTGACTATGAATCTGGCAATATAAGTTCAGTAATTAATTCTTTCAAAAAAGCAAGTGTTAATCAAAATATTGAAATTAAAATAAAGGTTACATCTGACATAAAAACCATATTAAGTTCTGACAAGGTAATACTACCTGGACAGGGGTCTTTTAAAAATTGCACTGAATCTTTGGAAAAAATTCAAGGTCTAAAAGATACTTTAAATGAATTTGCTATTATTAAAAAAAAGCCCTTGTTTGGTATTTGTGTAGGAATGCAAATGTTTGCTGATGTTGGCTATGAAGAGGTAGAGACCAAAGGATTAGGTTGGATTCCTGGTAAAGTTTTAAAAATTGACAACCAAAACGGCAAATATAAACTTCCACATATTGGGTGGAACCAGGTAAACATTAAAAAAAAAAGTATAATATTTAATAATATTAAAAATAATTCTCACTTTTACTTTGTTCATAGTTATGAATTTGTACCAGATGATAAAGATGTAGTATCTGCAACAACTGAATATACATCAAGTATTGTTTGCTCTGTTGAAAAAGAAAATATTTTTGGAACTCAATTTCATCCTGAAAAAAGTGACCAAGAAGGATTAAAAATAATTGAAAATTTTATGGACTTATAAAAATGAAAATATTTCCAGCTATAGATATTAAAGACAAAAAATGTGTAAGACTATTAAAAGGAAACTTTGATAATCAAACTACATACACACAATCTCCATTTGACCAAGCCTTAAAATATAAAGATGCTGGTCTTTTAAATTTACATATTGTTGACTTAGATGGTGCGCTTTCAGGGGAGTTGGTAAACATAAAGACAATAGAAAATATAATAAAAAAATTAAATATCACAATTCAAATTGGTGGAGGAATACGATCCATAGACAAAATTCAAGCCTATATAGATATAGGTGTTGATAAAGTTATACTTGGAAGTGCTGCTATCAAAAACCCAGATTTTCTTAAAAAAGCTTGTAGTGCATTTAAAGAAAAAATTGCCCTTGGTTTAGATGCCAAAAAAGGAAAACTCTCAGTTTCTGGGTGGAAAGAAACAGTCAATCAAACTGCAGAAGATTATTTAAAAAAAGTAAATAGACATGGTTTTTCTAGGGTTATTTACACAGATATTGATAGAGACGGAACCAAAACAGAACCGAATATTGAAGAAACAATAAATATTGCAAAAATATCATCTGCACCAGTTGTTGTGTCTGGTGGGATCTCATCAATAGGAGACATTAAAAAAATTAAAAAATTAAATAAATTAAATATCGAAGGTGTAATTGTTGGAAAAGCAATTTATGATGGAGATATAAAGCTTAGCGATCTTAAAGAAATAGAAAATGCTTAAAAATAGAATTATTGTATGTCTTGATGTTAAAAATGGAAGAGTTGTTAAAGGAATTAATTTTGTAAACTTAAAAGATGCAGGTGATCCAGTAGAACAAGCGAAGATTTATAGTGCGAGTGGTGCAGATGAAATTTGTTTTTTAGATATTACAGCCTCTAATGAAAATAGAGAAACTATATTTGATGTAATTAAAAAAACATCTGAAAATTGCTTTGTACCCCTTACAGTTGGAGGTGGTGTTAGAAGTTTAGAGGATATAAATAAATTATTAGTTTCTGGTGCTGACAAAGTTTCAATTAATACTGCGGCAGTTAATAATCAAAATTTAATTAAGGAAAGTAGTAAAAAATTTGGATCACAATGTATTGTTGTGGCAATTGATGCTAAACAAAAAAAAGATAAATGGGAAATATACACACATGGTGGAAGAATCAAAACAGGGATTGATGCCTTAGATTTTGCAAAGAAAATGGAGGATTGTGGAGCTGGAGAATTATTAATAACGTCTATGGACCGTGATGGAACCCAAAAAGGTTATGATATTAAACTAATTTCAGAAATAGAAAAAAATGTAAATATTCCCATTATAGCTTCTGGTGGAGTAGGAACATTAGAGCATTTATTTGAAGGTGTAAAATATGGAAAAGCAAGTGCAGTTCTAGCTGCTTCAATTTTTCACTATGGAACACATTCAATTCAAGAAGCTAAGCAATATTTGGATTCAAAGGGAATTCCTGTTAGAATTTAAGTATGTCAGAAAATTTATTAAATTTAGTAAAAATAATAAGAGACAGAAAAAAAAAAGTTGTGAATAAATCCTATACTTTCTCATTATTTTCAGGTGGACTATCCAAATGTATAGAAAAAATGGAAGAGGAGTTTGGTGAATTTAAAGAGGCTTTAAATGAGAAATCTAACATAGTAAACGAAGCAGCAGATATAATTTATCACCTACTAGTTACATTAGAAATGGCAGATATTAAGTTCGAAGATGTTTTAAAAGAATTAGAAAATAGAAAAAAACAGTCAGGTATTGAAGAAAAAAATAACAGATAATGAGTTATGATATAAACAATATTTTTGCAAAAATTTTGAGAAAAGAAATACCATGTAAAAAAATATTTGAAAATGATCATGTCTTATCATTTCATGATATTAACCCTCAAAAAAAAATTCACGCATTGATAATACCCAAAGGTGATTATCTTAATTTAGATGATTTTAACAATAGAGCCTCAGATCAAGAAATTGTTGCCTTAAGTAAAGCTATTACTGAAGTTTCTAAAATATTAGGTATATCAATCAGTAAAGATAAGGGCTACCGAGCACTCACGAATGTAAATCAACATGGGGGCCAAGAAGTTCCACATTTACACTTTCATGTATTTGGAGGAGAAAAAATAGGAAAAATGGTTGAGTGAAAGATAAAATTTTAAGAAGCTATTTGGAGATAAAAATTCAAGATGATTTTAAAGAAGTGGATAAACCATCAGAGGGGTACTCTGTAAAGTTAGCTGATCCTAAAGATTTTCAATTAAATAAATTTTTTTATAAAAATATAGGTAAAAATTACCAATGGGTTGATAGACTTGTTTGGACAGATTTAAATTGGATAGACTATGTATCTAATGAAAAACTTTTTACCTATATACTCAAAGATCAAGATGAAATAGCGGGATATTTTGAACTACTACTAAACCAAAATAATAAAGAAACTGAAATTGTTTATTTTGGTATCCTGAAGGAATATTTTGGAAAGAAATTAGGTGGTTATTTACTGAGTGAAGCAATCAAACAATCATTTAGAATGAATTTTCTTAGGGTTTGGGTTCACACATGTTCACTAGATCACAAAAACGCTTTAAGAAACTACTTATCGAGAGGAATGAAAGTTTTTAAATCAGAAACTTTAATTAGGTAATTAATTAATCGTTCACAGGTAATTTAAAAATTTTATTATCTATCTTTTCATTAATCTTTAGGGAAGAAATAAAAGTAATGTTCAGATTTTGATAAATATCTTTAGTTTGCCAACCAACTAGGTTAAAATTTTTTTTGTCAAAAAAAATATTTATTTCATAATTATTTTCAAAAATTTTGAAATTTAAAAATTGATCATCAATATCTCGTGCCTCTAAAGTAATTATTTTAGATATCAAGTAATCTTTATCTAATAATAAATCTAGAGGTGTATTTTTGAGAGGATAAATGTAGTAGTTCCCGTTTTTTTTTATTTTGATTACTAATGATTTGCCATTAGAAACAATAATTTTTTTTTTTGAACCAACATATTCACAAAAAATTTTTTTGGGATATTTTATAATGCAAAAACCATTTTCATTATTATTATTAATTTTTTGTATGAAATTAAAGCGTAGGATATTGGTAAGCTTCATTTGAGAAATAATCTTATCTTTAGGTGTAGAAAAAGCAGGATTATAAAAATTTAATATTAAAAGAATTGTTAAGAATTTAAGCATTAAAGAACGTCTCTTTTACCAACGTGATTTGCTTTGCTAACAATTCCATCAGCCTCCATCATATCAATAATTCTAGCAGCTCTATTATATCCAATCTGCAATTTTCTCTGTAAAAAAGAAGTTGAAGCTTTGCCTTCAGATCTAATGATATCAAGTGCCATTACATATAGTTCATCTTTATTTTCTGAAATAGATGAATTACCTAAGGTTTCTCTCTCATCTACAAAATTTAAGATTTCATCTATATAATTGGGTTCCGCTTGCTCTCTTAGATAGTTATTAACTTTTTCTATTTCGTTATCAGAAACAAATGGAGCATGAATTCTAATTATGCGATTGGCTGAAGACATGTATAGCATATCACCTTTTCCTAATAGCTGTTCTGCACCCTGTTCTCCCAAAATAGTTCTGCTATCAATTTTAGAAGTCACTTGAAAAGATATTCTAGTTGGGAAGTTTGCTTTAATAGTTCCTGTAATTACATCAACACTAGGCCGTTGTGTTGCCATAATAATATGGATCCCTGCTGCTCTTGCCATTTGAGATAATTTTTGTATATAATTTTCAATTTCTTTTCCAGCCACAAGCATTAAATCTGACATTTCATCAACTACAACCACTATATATGGCATGGCCAGCGTATGTTTAGTGTTGTAGCCATCAATGTTTCTAACACCATCTTTGGTCATTAGTTTATATCTATTCTCCATTTCTTTAACCACCCAACCTAATACTGAGGCAGCTTTTTTGGCTTCAGTTATTACTGGGCACAACAAATGAGGTATACCTTCATAAGTTGATAACTCTAACATTTTAGGATCAATCAAAATAAATTTACATTTTTCAGGTGAGTGCCGATAAAGAAGAGAAAGAATAATAGTATTTATACAAACTGATTTACCAGAACCGGTAGTTCCAGCTATTAATAAATGGGGCATAGATGCTAAGTCACCAACAACTGGAATACCCGAAATATTTTTCCCTAATGCAATCGGCAATCTAAAATCTTTTTTTGTAAAATCTGTATTTGAAAGTATTTCACTTAAATAAACATTTTCACGTGAAGAGTTAGGTAATTCAATACCAACTGTACTTCTTCCAGGTATAGTTGCAATACGTGCAGATTCTGAACTAGTGTTTCTAGCTATATCGTCAGAGAGATTAATAATTTTTGAAACCTTTACACCAGCAGCAGGCTCGAATTCATTTAACGTAACTACCGGTCCATGGCTTACTTTTTTAATCTCACCGCTGACCCCAAAATCTAAAAGAATTTTTTCAAGGAATTCACTATCAATATAATCACCATCTCTTAGTTTTTCCTTATCTTTTTTGGTGGGAGTTTTTAATAAGTTGATAGAAGGTAATTGGTATTTAGTTTTTTTGGTTAATACTTTGTTTTCATTTCTTATAAAAGGTAAGTCCTCTTGAATTAAAGTTTTAATTTGTTCCTGAGGTATGAATTCACTAATTATTTCATTTTCATTAGTATAACTCCTTTGTTTATTTGAAAATAAAAACTTGAATATTTTTTTTATAATTCTGTAAAAAAAGTCAATCTTAAATTGAATAGAAATTAAGAACAAAATGATGATTAATAATATAGAAAAATAATAAGCAACTTGAGTATTAAGATTAATTAATGAATTTAAAAAAGTAGATTCTAAATACTTTCCAACAAAACCACCATTACCATTAATATAGAGTGCAAAGGAATTCTTATAAAATATAGAAAAAAATAAAGAACCATATAACAAGTATAAAGTAGTAAAAAAAATACTTTCAATTATTAAAAAAATTTTCTTATTAAGAATAATAATTACACCTGTAAATATTAGACTATAAGGAATTAATAAAGAGATTAATCCAAATGATTGAAAAAAAATATCTGCAGAAAAACTACCATGATAACCAAAAATATTTTTTATTTTAGTACTATCTGGAAAGATAAAATTAGGATCATTTGGTGAAAAACTAGCAAGAGAAATCAAAAAGAAAATTCCTGTTACAACAATACACAAGCCAAAAATTTCTATAAACCTGTTAAGACCAAAAATTAACGTATTATTAGCTAGTTTTTTTATTTCCATAAATCAAAAAATCAAATTAATCACTTTGTATCATCTAATTTTTATTGTTAAAATTAAAAATTAATTATGAACGTTTGTATTATAGGTGACGGGCTTACCAGCCTATCTTTGGCTAAAAATCTTATAAATAAAAAAATAAATGTACACATTTATTATAAAAAGATAGTTACTAAATTTTCCTCAAACAGAACGATAGGTATATCAAAAGATAATTTAGAATTTTTTGAAAAAAATATAATTAAACTACCTAAAAAAAACAAGTGGGAAATAAACAAAATAGAAATTTATTCCAAAAAATTGAAAAATAATAAAATATTAAATTTTGAAAATAACAATAAAGAATTATTTTATATGTTAAAAAATGATGAACTTTATAAGTTGCTAAATGATAAGTTAACTAAAAGTAAATTTTTTAAAAAAAAAGTTATAAATTTGTTTTTTTCTTATAATGAATTACTAAAAAAAAATAAATATGATTTAATAATCAATTGTGATCAAAATAACCCCATCTCAAAAAAATATTTTATTAAAAAAATTGAGAAAGACTATAAAAATTTTGCCTACACTACAATTTTAGTACATGAAAAGTTAAGAAATAATTCAGCGATTCAAGTTTTTACAAAACTAGGACCAATTGCTTTCTTACCAATATCCAAAACAAAAACTTCTGTTGTTTGCTCAGTGGACACTAGTCATAAAACTTATAATGATAATGAGATATTAGAATTGATAAAAAAACATAATCCACAATTTAAGATAAAAAAAAATTCCAAATTCATATCCTTCCCTTTGAAATCTTCAATTTTAAGAAAATATTATCATATAAATATTTTAGCGTTTGGAGAATTACTCCATAAAATTCACCCACTAGCAGGTCAAGGTTTTAATATGACTATTAGAGATATAAAGGATTTATCGGAGATTATTCAAAATAGAATAAATATTGGGCTTCAGTTAGACACACTCATCTTAGAAGAATTTGAAAGAAAAACCAAAAACAGAAATTTTATTTTTTCTAGTGGGATAGACTTTATTTATGAATTTTTTAATTTTGACAAAAAACGTAGAACAAATTTAAATAAAATTTTAAAGTATTTTGGATCTAATAAAACTTTTATGAGTTCTGTTATCAAATTAGCTGATAAAGGAATAAATATTTAGAACTTACTGTATAGTATTATTTTGATAATTATCATGAGTATATGTGCTTAAAATTTCAGCAATTTTATTTTTTCTTATTTTTAAATTTTCACTCTCTAATAAAATCTGTTTTTCTTCCAGAGAAAAAGGAGAGGCCATAGCTAAAGCATTTATCGTTTCGTTTATATTCTGTTTTTCAAGTGAACTCCAATTAATTATATATCCTTTTTTTTCAAATAAAGTTTTTAAATCTTTGAAAATTAATTCAAGGTCTGAAAACTTTAGTTCTTCCTTGGGTAATTGTATGTCATTTTGAAAACCATCAAAATTAATTTCACATTCACGGTAAGGTTTATCATTTTTAATCTCTTTAATAATATTGAAACGACTCAAACCATTTAGATCAATTAAATATCGACCATCTATATCTTTAAAACTAGTAATTTTTCCTAAACAGCCAACATCGTGCAATTCTAAACTCGAATTATTTTTTTTTGTTTTTGGTTGAATTAAGCCTATCAATTTATTAGTTTTCATACTGTCGTTAATCATTTTAACATACCTTGGCTCAAAAATATTTAATGGGACCGTTGTATTAGGAAAAATAATAAAATTACTCAAAGGAAAGACAGGTATAATTTTTGGTAAATCGTCTTTTTTCATTCTTTCTTTTAGCAAATTTTAAGAAATCTATATACTAATGAAAATTTTATTATTGCGTGCACGAAAAAAACCGTCTACTTATGATGCTTTATAAGCGGGTCTAGCTCATTGGTAGAGCGAATCGTTGCCAACGATTAGGTAGAGGGTTCGATTCCCTTGACCCGCTCCATTAAAAACTAGAAATAAGTGTATAAATGAGTGATCTTTTAGATAAAAAATGTGTTCTATGTGAATTAGGCTCACCCGCATTTGATAAAAATAAAATTCAGAAATATCAAAAAGAAGTAGATGGATGGAGTGTAAAAAGGGATGAAAAAAAAGTTTATTTTCTTGAAAAAAATTTTGTGTTTAAAAATTATATAGCCAGTCAAAACTTTATAGTTAAAGTTGGTGAGATTTCAGAGAAAGAAAACCATCACCCAGACATTTCTTTTGGGTGGGGATACGCTAAAATTTTAATTACTACTCATGTGGTAAAAGGATTATCAGAAAATGACTTTATCTTAGCTGCTAAAATTGATCAAATTGTTAGTGTCTAAAATGTCGTGTTTTAGAAAATACAAGAATAGTATTAGTTTGATTTGCAAAATTTATTATCTCTTTATCTCTAATAGAGCCCGATGGTTGTATGACAGCTGTTACTCCTGACTGCACCAATTTTTCTATGCCGTCTAGAAAAGGAAAAAAAGCATCTGAGGCTGCAACCACATCACCTTTAAAATTTTGAAATTTGTTCATTTTATCTATAGCTATTTGACAGCTATCTAACCTACTGGGTTGACCAGAACCAATCCCAACTGTTGTAGTATCACTTGCTAAAACGATAGCGTTAGATTTAGCATATCTACAAATATTAAAAGCAAAAATTAAACTTTTTAATTGAGATTTAGTGGGTTTTTTTTTTGAGACTATTTTAAAATCTTTAATAGTTAAAATTTTCAAATCTTCTGATTGAGTAAGGATTGATTCATAGGCTGAATTAAACCTAATCAAATTTTCAATTGAAAAACTAGAAGCATTAATAAGTCTTAAATTTTTCTTCTTTTTTAGTATCTTTAGAGCCTCAGTATTAAATCCATTTGCAACAATTACTTCTAAATAAATACTATTAAGCTCTAAAGCTAAAGTTTTAGTTATTTTAAAATTACAGGAAACTATTCCACCAAAAGCACTTATAGGATCACAAGCTAGTGCTAATTGATAGCTCTTTAAATTATTTTTGTGGGTAGAAACACCACATGGATTTGCATGTTTTACAATAACCGTACCTGAATTTTTTGGTAAAGATTTTGAAATAGTTAAGGCAGAAAAAATATCATTATAATTATTGTAACTTAATTGTTTGCCGTGAATTTGTTTTATGTCTAAATTTTTTGACTTTGAATAAATGCCAGCTTCTTGGTGAGGATTTTCACCATACCTTAATTTTTCAATTAAGTTTCCATAAATAACTTTTTTTTTGGGAAAATTATTATTATTTATTTTATTAAAATAATTTGAAATCACTGCATCATAGTAAGCAGTTTCAGAAAAAGCTTCTAAGGACATCTTTTCTCTAAAAGTTAAAGAGGTAGAACCATCATTTTTATCTAACTCATAAATCAACTCATCATACTGATCAGAAGAGGTAATAACAGTTACATCATTGTAGTTTTTTGCAGCTCCTCTAACCATAGTCGGACCGCCAACATCAATATTTTCTATAATCTTTATGTGGTCACTTGTTTTTTCTAGTGTTTTTTCAAAAGGATAGAAATTAACAATTACTAAATCGATTTCTTCAAAATTGTTTTTTTTTAAGTCAGTTTTGTGAGACTTATTACTTCTTTTACTTAATATCCCAGCATGAATTTTAGGGTGTAGAGTTTTAACTCTACCACCAAGTATTTCTGGTGAACCTGTGTATTCTGATACTTCTAAGCATTTAAATCTTAATTTTTTGATTTCTTTGTAGGTGCCACCAGAACTAATTAATTCGATTTTATATTTAGTTAAAATTTTTAAAAGATTTTTTAAATTCTTCTTATTTGATATTGAAATTAAAGCCTTTTTAATTTTTTTCATTATAATTTAGTAATTTCCCATTTTATAGTCTGATTATTATCGTTAGTCATTCCTGAAATAAATATATTTTTGTTATCAACAAAGGAATTTTTTTTACCAAAAAATAACCCATTATCAATATTTATATTATTATGCTTGGAATTAAATTTCCACCCTTCACCATCTAGATCAATAAGTATACTTTTTCCATCTAGTGTTTTCATTACCTTAACATTTGGGTCTAAATGAAAACGAATTTCAAATTTTAGATTTCTAAAATCATTTTTTGAAATGATTTTATCATGACCAATAAATTTCATTTGTTCAGGGTAAAATTCAATTTCTCTATCATGCAATACACCATATTGCTTTAGATAACCGTCATGAGTAGCACTAACTTTCCAATAATTTTTTTCAAAGACTACATTTTTTTTGATAATTTTAAGACTTTCAGAGATTTTTGATTTTTTTGTAAATTTACATGAAGATCTGTCATCCAAAATTAATGTGCTATGTGTTGCGGTAGATTTTGATATTTTATTCAATGGATGTTTAAAATTTTGAAAATAACCAGAATTACAAATTAATTTTCTTCCATCAGAGATAATTTCAAATGATAATGAACCAGCTTGATAATTTGATGAATATTTTTTATCTGGAGTTGGGCCAATGTCCATAACTAGACAAATCTTTTTGTTATTAAGAACTGCATATCCACCCAATTCATTGTTTTGATTTTTAAAGTTATAGCCAAATCTTTTAAGGTAGCTATCAAGAACAATATTGTTATTTTCATGATTGCCGTTGAATAGGAGATTGCATTTACTATTTTGTGAAGTAAACGCATAAGCCTGACCCAAATAATATATATTTTCATTAATAAATTCAGGTATTTCACTTTGAGATTCTTTAAACCACTCTCTAATTAAAACAAAATACTTTAAGTAAAAATTTAATTGTCTAATATTTCTTGATTTAGGAAAGCCATCATTACCAAAAGAGATTTTTACCAGCTTTTTTAATAGATTTAATCCTATATCTAAATAGGCACCTTTATCTTGGTAAGATAGACCAGTTAATATAATTGCTGAGCAACCTATCATTTTATCATCCATCCATTCTGAAACTTTAATTTCATTGATTAAATGATTGATCTGCTTTTTTACAATGTGATTAAATTTTTTTTTATAATTATCATCACTATCTTCGTAAGTAAGTCTAGAGCTTGAAAGCCAGGCAATTATCCTTTTTGCAACTATATCTATCTCCCAACTCTTAGAGTCATAACGATAGTTTTTTTCTATCCATTGCAAAATTATATTTTGAGTATCTTTTTTGGAAGATTTTAAGTCTAAAGTAAATAGCCAAAAAAAACTATTTAAATTTTTATAATCTTTGTTACTTAGTTTTTGATTGTTCCAAACCTCATGCAGGAAATAATTCTTGATATCAATTTTTTTTTTATCATACTTTATAAGACAATCTAATAAGTTTGCACTAGGTTTGTATCTTAAAGTGAAGTTACCAGAAGGAGAAATTTTTTTGTCATAAATGCTAGAATTTAAATATAAAGAGCGAATATTTTTTTTTATAAATATAAATAAATTATCTATTAAGTTTAATGAGTTTTTATAAATCATTAATTTAACTTGATTTTAGAAGGTCTATATTTTTTTTTATATTTCCATTATTTTCTTTAAATATTGTCGTACCAGATACTAATATATTTGCTCCAGCCTCAATAGCTAACTTATTATTTTCAAAATTAATTCCACCATCAATTTCAATGTCAAATTTCAAATTTTTTTGATCTTTTATTTTTTTTAGTTCTTTAATTTTATCTAATACTTCAGGCATAAATTTTTGTCCCCCAAATCCAGGATTTACACTCATAATAAGAACTAAGTTGATTTCACCCAATAGATCCATTATTAAATTAACTTTAGTTTTAGGGTTTAGTGAAACACCTACTTTTTTATTTAAAGATTTAATATGTTGAATTGATTTTTTTAAATCTTCAGTAGCTTCTGGGTGTATTGTTATAATATCTGCTCCGGCTTCAGCGTAATCTTGAATGTATTTATGAACAGGGGATATCATCAAGTGAACATCAAAAGGAAGCTTTGTATATTGCCTCAGTGCCTTAATAATAGGTGGTCCCATTGTTAGATTTGGAACAAAATGACCATCCATTACATCTACATGAATCATGTCAGCACCACCTTCCTCCAATCTTTTAATTTCATTTCCTAATTGACTAAAATCAGCAGATAATATTGAAGGTGAAATTTTTATTTTTTTCATTGATTACTACATTAGTAGTATCAATTTTATTTTTTAATTTGAATTAATTATTTTCTAAAAATACGATAAATTTCTGTAGCAATCTCACTTTCTAGAGGAAAAGACAACATTCCCATTACAGAATATCCCAGCAGATAAGGCATAAGGTAAAATCTGATCATATAAAAGAACCAAGCCACATAAAGTGGAACTAGAGGGTCTATGATGAATGAAGGAGTGATTGGTTTAAATACACGAATTAATGGGTTCGTTAATTTTACAAAAGCCTTCATAAAAAAAAATTCGGAATTTTCTCTTTGGAATATATTCATTGCAACTCTTCCAATGAGGGTCCACATAACGACTCCTAAAATGTAATCAATTATAAGAATAAAAGGATGAATTTCTGGCATAACTATAAAAAAGGAATTTTTTCTTAACTTAACTAGAGGGCGAAATTAATCGCCCCTTAGTATAAAATTTAATTAGTGTTGTTTTCCAAGAATTGTTTTACCACTCGGAATACGAAGCTCATCAATCATTGCTTGAGTTCTAGCATCTGGTTCTTTAGTTGCAAAACTAACAGCAACCATAGCAACCAAACTAACTAATGCTCCAACTATACCGAATGTAAGCTGAGTAATACCCCAGAATCCAGATCCACCATTACGTACCCAAATTAAGTACGCCATACCAGAACCTAATCCTAATAGCATTCCTGCAACAGCACCA
>Ga0307986_10000304_pt1 | contig 36266 bp, 36 predicted proteins | sample EllFjometageno82_FD_203170 | JGI IMG/M metagenome (GOLD analysis project Ga0307986, IMG submission 203170) | Marine microbial communities from Ellis Fjord, Antarctic Ocean - #82 | ecosystem: Environmental > Aquatic > Marine > Unclassified | place: Southern Ocean | collected 2014-10-09 | reverse complement strand
GCAAAAAAATTAGGTGCAACAGATGTGACAGCAGCAGTGGGACACTCAATTTCTGAAACAGTTAATTTTAGAAATAGAAAACTAGATGAGTCCGACAGATCAGATAGTTTAAGGGTTAGTTTAACAACTTATATAGGTAAGAAAAAATCTAGTATTTCATCATCAAATCTAACAGAGGATAATATTAAAACCTTAATAGAGAGATGTATCGAAACAACAAAAATTACACCTGAGGATGAATTTAATTCTCTACCAGATAAAGATTTGCTCGCAACAAAGATTAAAGATTTAGATTTATATGATGATGACCACATTAAGAATGCCGAAAAAATTGAATATTTAAAAGAAATCGAGGAAGTTGCTCATGAAAAGAAAGAAATTATAAATACAGAAACTGGTTTTTCAGAGTCTAAATCAAATTTTATATTAGCAAGTAGTGATGGTTTTTTAAATGGGTATAAGTCATCATCTTTCTCAGCATCTTGCGTTGCTGTTGCGAAAAATGCTAACAATAAAATGGAAAGAGATTATGAATTTACAAGCACCCGTCATTTACATGATATGCTTAAACCAAACAAAATTGGATCATTGGCAGCTAAAAAAACAATTCAAAAGTTAAATCCTCAAAAAATAGAAAGTGAAAAAATAAGTATTATTTTTGATAGAAGAATTTCAAAAGGAATGTTAGGTGTCTTAGCAAGCGCAATATCAGCCTCCTCTATAGCAAGAGGAACTTCGTTTTTAAAAGATAAAATAAATGAAGAAATATTTTCAACCTCAATAAATATTTATGACAAGCCCAATATAGTTAAAGGATTAGGTTCAAGAAATTTTGATAATGAGGGAGTTAAAACCAAGGAATTAAAATTAGTAGACCAGGGTGTTTTAAAGAATTATCTGGTTGATACTTATTATGGAAAAAAATTGAACCTAAAATCAAATGGTAGAAGCGGCGGAACAAGTAATTTATATTTTGAAAAAGGATCTATCTCATACAAAAATCTTTTAAAGTTAAATCAAAGAACATTATATATCACTGAAACAATCGGTCATGGAAGTAACTTGGTTACGGGAGACTATTCTGTAGGTGCAACAGGGTTTATGTTGGAAAATGGAGTATTTAAATTCCCTGTTAGTGAAATTACTATAGCTGGAAATTTTAATGATATGTTTAAAAATATAACTTTAGCAGATGATCTTGAGTTTAAATATTCCACGAATGCTCCAACGTTGTTAATAGAAGGTATGGTTGTTGCGGGAAAATAAAACAGCACCATGCCACGGTGCCATACATTCAGCACTAATAAGCTTTATTGATCAAATCCTTTAGATAAAAAAGTAAAGTAAAAGCTAGTGGCAGCCGATAGAGGTTTATCGAAGTACAAGAAGTGTTAGTTTCATTAACCAGTATTGCATTTAATTATTTTTCATCAAAAAAATTGATCCATCCTTTATTTTTATGACCAAAATTAAATGTATCAGAATGAAATATTTCAGCTAATATTTCTACAGAATCAACTAATCTTGGTCCGGGTCTATTAAAATATTGATTGCCATCGGTCACATATAAATTTTTATTTTTAAAAGCCTTTAATTTTTTCCAAGAATTATTTTTGTTAATTAATTTCTTCACCTCATCGTTTGTTTTATTTAGATTAAATCCACAAGGCATAAAAACTATGAAATCGGGATCTTGATCTTGTATATCTTTAAAATTGATCCAATGTGAATCTACTCCTATTTTCCCTAAAATATCTTCACCACCTGCTATTTTTGTCATTTCTGGCATCCAATTTCCAGCAGCCATTAGCGGGTCTATCCACTCTACGCATAAAATTTTAGGTTTTTTCAATTTATGTGTTTTTTCTTTTATGCCATCTAATCTAATCTCTAAATTACGTATTAATTTATTGTTACGATCATTGTCAACGTCTAAGCTTTTAGCTACTCGTCTTATGTCGTCGAAAACTTCTTCTAATTTATTTGGTTGCAAAGAAATTATTTTAGTATTTTTTCCTAGATGCTCTTTAGTAATATTCTCTACTTCCGAAAAACTTACCGCACAAACTTCACAATGAGACTGAGTAACAATAAAATCTGGATTTAATTTCTTTAACTCGTCTACATGAACTTTATATACTGACAAAGATTTTTCTAAAATTACTTCTATCTGTTTATGAATTTCACTACTGGTACCTTCAACATTAATTTTAGGTTCAGTAAGTTTTATAATTTTAGATAAATCTTCTGGATAATCACACTCATGGGATCTTCCAACAATAGATTTTTTTTGACCTAAAAAAGCGACTATTTCAGATGCACTTGGTATTAGAGTAACTATTTTCATAATTATATTTTTGAATTATTAAAGCTCAAAATATTTATATATACTGGAAACAATTAAAACTCCAAAAAAATAGATATAATGAAAAGAAACTATTATAAAAGATCCTACGAGCGTGATTTTCCTGGAGAATTAGTTTATCTATATTTTAAAGTGTAGCTTCTTTAGAAGCGGCTAATTGAACAGGAGCTTCTTGGACAGGTAACTCTTGGTCTTCGACAAGTGGTTCTCGGATAGGGATAATCGTATTTAATTTTTTTCGTGAAAATATTTTATCTTTGAGTTTTGTAATTTTTAAACTTGTTCTTTTAAATCTTCTCAAAAATCTGAAGTTTGTTTGTAAAATAAAAAGTGTTAACATGTGCACTGGAGTCAGCCATTTTATTTGGTTTGTTAAAAAATGCATTATTGGATAAGGAACGGATTTTCTTAAAGATCCATAATCACTCATTATATAAAAAAGTTTTGTTAAATATGTTCTTTTAAGACTTTCATCTCCATAATGTCTTCGATAAATATCTTCAATATCATTCTTTACTATCCCTTCTTTTTTTGCTCGATGATACAAATCTGTACCTGGAAAGAAAACTAGTCTGAAAAGATTCAATTGAAATGGGGGAGGTATTTGTGCAACAAACCTTATTGTCTCAATTTGGTTGTCGTCATTATCCCAAGGACTTTCAAGTATAAAATCGTATTTTGCATATACTCTTGCTTTTTCCGTATTAATAATTTTAACCGAATCCATAATAGCTTTGTTAGAATGTGGACGTTTATATAGTTTTTTACTATTTTCAGCCAATGTTTGAATTCCCATTCTCAATTCCATTAGGCCTGCGTCTGCGAGAACTGTAAGTTTTGTTTTAGTAAGTGTTGATGGTGTTGCGCCAGTAATTATTAATGGCATGTCTATTTGTTCTTTATATTTTTTACTAAAATCTTTTATCATCGGTAGCGGCATTAAAAAAAATGCATCATCATTAAATAATATACGTTTAACAAAAGGTAGAGTATTTTTTACAATTAGTAACTCTTCGATTATGTGATCTACGGTTCTCATTCTAATTGGTTTCTGATGTGGGTACATTTTTAAAAACTCACTATTAACACAAAAAGTACATGCGAAAGGACAACCTCTAGTAGGCATTGTCATGTATGACTCGCTTTGCGCAGTTAAAGTTTCTATATCCATTTTAACAACCTTGCCATTTTTTAAAACATAATGGGTTTCCCAATCATAATCTTGGTGAGGAACATCATTTAAATGTTCAAACATCGAATCTTTAGCTCCCGGAAGTGGGCCGTGACCATTATTTATAATTTTGCCATTTACATTGAATCCCATGCCCTTAATGTCCGTATAATTTTGACCGCTTGTCATTTTCCTTGTCAGCTCTACTAAAGGTTGTTCTGACTCGCTAATACAAACCATATCGGCATGCTCTAAACATTCAGCAGGTCTTACAGTAGGGTGTGTACCTCCCCAAACTATAGGAGTGTTATAATGTTGTTTTAACTTTTCAGTTAGTTGAATTGCATTGTCCCAAAAATTAGACATCAAAGATATTCCAATCAAGTCGGAGTCTTTAGTAATTTTGACTAAATCATTTAAAGTATCTTCTTCAAATCTTTCGTAAAACTCTTTAGTTAGAAAAACCACGTCCACACTGTGGCCCTCTTTTTTAAGTACACTAGAAATTGTTCTTACCCCGTATGATGCTATATCTGGGTAAATTGATAATAATGTAATTTTCATATTATTACTATTTTAAGTTTAATTAATAATTTAAATATATATTTAAATATAAAAAAAAAACACCCCATAAATTCAAATTTATTAATAAAATAGAGTTAAATGCATATTTTTTAATTTCTAAACATAAAATCCAGGACTATTTTAACGGTTAATAAGCTATTGATAGATTTAAAGCTGTTGCTGAAAAAGACATGAGAAAAATGTCTAATATTGTTGAAAACTTAATTAGACGACATGTAGAGAGCAGAGTTTAGTTAAATTGTTCTACTTACTTTAATATATTTTTTTGGAGGCCGGTAGTTTTTAAATTGTATTGATAAATATTTTTTTAGATTATCAATATTATTACTATTTAATATTTTATCTAAAATAAATTTAACTCTATTATCATAAGCAGGTAAATCAACTTTACAAATACTTTTGTCGACATCTTTTAAAATATTTTCTTTTTTCGAAAAAAATTCCTCAAATGATTTTTGACCATCACTTATGGATGTTAACAAAATATAACAAGTTTTATCCTTATAATTATTTGTTATTTTTTTTTTTTTATAAAACATTGGTTTTAAATTAAGTTTTTTAGTAATTTTTTCTACCATTTCAGTTAGTAAATAATCTTTATTTAAAACTTTTGAATTTGGAATTACAATTTTTTTATCATTTCTTTTCAGCAGTGATTTAAAGCATAAATTACTTGCTTCGCTATGAGTTATAAAAAATCTTTTAATATTTTCAGGCACACCAAATTTTTTTCTTTGTATTAGTCTATCAACAACGTATTTCAAAATACTTCCATTAGAAAAAGCAACATTAGCAAATCTTACACTAGATACAAAAATATTTTTGTTTTTATATTTACTTAAATTCATTTCCATTAAATATTTTGAAACTCCTAAAATACTTGAAGGATTTACTGTTTTGTCAGTTGAAATAGAAAATATTTTTTTCAAATTCATTAATTTTCTTGGAACAAAATTAATTGAATTAGTTTTGAACATATACTTTATGCTTTGAATATTTTCTTCACTTCTTACGTGTTTAATTGCGGCAAAATTTAAATAAAATTGTACTTTATCTTTAAATAAAATATTACTTATATCCATTGAGTTTAAATCTGAACAAATAAATTCTCTATTTATTTTTCTAAAATTTTTAAATAAGAGTAATTCTCTATTAAGCTCTGTAAGCATATTTTCATCTTTATCTAAAAAAATAATTTTTTTTATTTTAAAATTATATTTAAAAATATCTTTTGAAAATTGACTACCTATTGATCCGGCAGCGCCAGAAATTAGTACAATTTTATTTTTAAAAGATTTTTTGAGTTCATTCAAATCTTTTTTATTAATTTCGAATCTATTGAATTTTGAAATAGTTTCTTCTTCAAAACGTTTGTACAAGTTTTCATTTATCATAATAATTCTTCTTTGTTTCTATAGTCTAAATACATTTATAATTTTAAAAATTGGTTTAACAATCTAAGTCCTGGCTTTGCACTTTTTTCTGGATGAAATTGAAATCCATATGCCAAATCTTTTTTAATTATCGCAGGTATTTTATTTCCAGCGTAATTATAGAAAGCAATTAAATGTTTATCATTTTCTGGTTGGGCTAGATATGAATGTATAAAATAAAATTCATCATCTTTTTCAATAACTTTAGTAATGCCATCTTTTTTTTGATTAAACTCTATGTGTCTCCAATTAATATGAGGAATATTTATACTTTCATTTTCTATAGATTTTTCTTTTAATTTTACATTTTCTCCTGGAATAATTCCTAATCCATCAGATTTTTCAAATTCATTGCTATTGTTTAAAAGTAATTGCATACCCAAACAAATTCCTAACAGTTTTTTTTTCTTAAAATTTAAATTTTTTAATACTTCAAACAATTTTTTTTTTTTCATAATATCAACTGCATATTTGAATGCGCCGTCACCAGGTAGGATTATTTGATTACTATCGTGAAGTATTTTTGGATCATCAGTTATTATTGGTTTATAATTTAAGTGTTCAATTGCACTCTTTAGGCTATACAAATTGCCTATGCCAAGATCTATAATGACAACTTCTTTCATGTTTTAAAATTATTTATTATTAAACGACTTAAGTTTTTATTATTTCTATAGACTTTATTTGTAGTCTTTCAAATAATCAACATCTAAAGATACTTCTTTTTTCATTACAAAACTTATAACTTTTTTAGTAAAAAAACTTCCTTTAAAAGTTTTAAGATTGCAAATATAAATAGCTCCATTTGGTATGTAAAAATTGGGCAATAGCTGTCTAAAACTTGAATTTTTTTTAAATACTGATTTCAAGTGTCTACCTTTTTGTTTCATTATCCAGCCTGTTTTAATAGGCGCTTCAGAAACTGAAACAAGGGTCTCACTTGGGCTTATAGAAAATTTAAAAAAATATTTTATCGCACTATCAATGTGATTATGTGTTCTGTAAGGAGATGTGGCTTGTAGCAAAATCAAATATTCAAATTTTTCTGATCTATTTTTTTTTAACCAATCAATTGCATGAAAAATTACCGAATTAATTTTTGCTTTTTCAGTAGATAGTTTTTTTGGCCTAACGAATGGTGCATCAATTTTTAACTTTTTTGATAAATTTATTATTTTTTTGGAATCTGTCGAAACTAATACGTGACTTAAAAGTTTAGATTTTTTTGCTGCCTCTAAGGTCCATTGTATGAGTGGTTTACCTTTAAAAGATCTAGTGTTTTTATTTACTACTCCCTTAGAACCAGCTCTAGCAATAACCAATCCCAAAATTTTTTTATTTTTACTCACTAAAATCTCCACTCCTTACTAATGATCCCTGTTTTTTAATATAGGTTTTTATTTCTTTAATAGTTAAAATTTTATTATGAATTATAGATCCAATTGCTAAATTAATTTTTTTTGAAATATCTAAAACTTCTTTTATATGATTAAGATTTCCTGCTCCACCACTGACTATTAAAGGAACATTTATTACTTTATTTACTTCAGTTATCAAGTCAAGGTCAAATCCTTTGCGGGTTCCGTCTTGATCAATAGATGTTAAAAAAATTTCTCCAACTCCAAGATCAATTGATTTTTTTATCCATTCAACGACATCAAGGCCTGTTTTTTCTCTTCCTTGTAAAGTGTAGACTTCCCATTTTTTTTCAGAATTTTTTTTTGCATCAACTTGTAATGAAACACATTGGCTTCCAAATCTCATTGTAATTTCTTTCAAAATTTTTGGATTATTGACTGCTCCTGTATTGATAGTAATTTTATCAGCTCCAGCATTTAAAAATTTGTTTACATCATCTACTGATCTAATTCCTCCTGCAACAGTAATTGGAATAAAAACTTTTTCCCCAATTTTCTTTACAAATTCCAGAAGATTATTTCTTCCATAGAGACTTGCTACTGTATCGATATAGATAAGTTCATCTATACCTTGATTATAGTAATTTAATGCAAACTCCTCAGGACTTCCTAATACTTTTAGACCTTCGAATCTTATGCCTTTTATTAAGTTAGGACCTTTTATGTCTAAGCGTCCTATCAATCTAATTTTATTCATTTTTAAAAATTAAAAATATTATTTCTTAAGAACCATTTATTTTTTTCATTATACCAAATATGAGGAGATCTAAAATTATCACAAAGATTGTCAAAATATTCTTTATCAATTTTGGGGTGCTCAAACATTTGAGATGCTTTTTTAAAATTTTTGTTATCAATTGTTAAGTATTCTAATAACTCATGAAGAAATCGGTTAGGATACTCCCCATCAAATTTTTTTATTAATGAAACTCCTTCTTCTCTTGTTATATCCTGAGATCTGACTTCTTGCGAAGCATCATAGGTGGCTCTTCCAATTCCATATTTAATAAATGATGTATAGAAATGTAGATCATCCATTTTATCGTCAATACTGTTATACTTAGAATACGAACCTGTCGTTCTTTCTGGGGATGGTTCAAAGTCACAATTTTCGACAGAATAGTAATAACAACTTTGGGGATGCCATTTGATGTAATAACCTAAGTATCTAAAATCTAAATTAGAAGATTTTTCATGATTTTTTTTTTCTAGCGGAATATAGGACTGAAGTTCGCTTAATTTTACACCAAAATCATCTATTAAACTTTTAACTTTTATTCCACTAAGAACGAGTTCATCTACGGGTATTTGTGACACATATAAATCATTCTTAACTTTAGCATCAAGATTTTGTGCTTCAGGGTTGCCGTACTCTGCTTCATTTTCTCCATATACAATTAAATCAATATCAAATTTTACTGCAAGTTTAGAAGCTAATGTTTTTTGCCCTAAAATAAATGGTTGAAAAGGGTGTAGTAATTTTTCAAGAGATAGCCTTGTTAACAATCTATGTGTTTTGCCACATGGTGTCATTAAAAAATTATCAGCAGTTGAATTGATCCATTTTTTAAAGTTTCTCCATCCCCAATCTGTATAGATAGTCGGTGCCCAAGTTATTGTAAGCGGATTCATGTTGTACTTATATTTTAGCAGATGTGAGGCATATATACTGTCTTTGCCCCCTGAACCAGGAAGTATACAATCATATCTTCCATTATTTTTTCTATATTTATTACACAAATCTTCAAGTTCTAATTCTCTTTCTTTCCAATTAATTACTTTATTTTTTTTCTCGGTATACCTGCAGGCATCACAGATTCCATGCTCATCAAAATTAATTGTTTTTTGTTCTCTGTCTACTTTGTTTAAAAATTCTGTAGTGGAATTTGGTCTTTGATTAGAAATTACACATTTTTTACAAAACATAACTTTTGATGGTAACCCAAATTTTTGAACAGGATTCTTATCCTCTTTTTTATATAGATTTAAATCTATTTTTTTTGGGGCTTTAAATATTTCTGACATATATAAATATTTCTTTGATATAATTTTTTAATAAACAAGATATTTTTATTTCTTGAAGATAAATCATTAAATTTTAAAAACCTTTTATAATTGTTTTGTCAATTAAACAAATTTTTTTAATTTTCGTTTGAAAAACTATATCATATTGAATTATTTGAGATCTTATTTTTTAATGTTGCCTGAGCTGCAGCTAATTTAGCAATTGGTACTCTAAATGGTGAGCAAGAAACATAATCAAGTCCAACTCTATTACAAAATTCAATACTTTTAGGGTCACCCCCATGTTCACCACATATACCTAGTTTAATTTTTTTATTAATTTGTCTTCCCCTTGTCGATGCAATTTTGATTAATTCTCCTACTCCATCTTGATCAAGACTCACAAAGGGATCAATTCCAAATATTTTGTTGTTTAAATAATCCTCTAAAAATTTACCAGAATCATCTCGACTGATACCAAATGTGGTTTGAGTTAGATCGTTTGTCCCAAAGCTAAAAAAATCAGCATATTTTGAAATCTTTTTTGCTTGAAGTGCAGCACGCGGTAGCTCAATCATTGTTCCGACAATATATTTAATTTTAGTTTTATATTTTTTTTGAATTTTATTAGCAACACGATCAACAAGTTTTCTTAATATTTTAAGTTCTATATCTGTAGAAATAAGTGGAATCATAATCTCAACTATTGCTGATTTAATTTTTTCTTTTTTACATTCAACAAGGGCTTCAAATATAGCTTCACATTGCATTTCGTAAATTTCTGGGAAAGAAATACCAAGTCGACATCCTCTGTGTCCTAGCATTGGATTTTGCTCGTGAAGTTCTTCTATTCTGTCTTTAACGTCTTTGGGATCTAAATGAATCGAATTTGCAACTTCTTCAATCTCCTTTTCTGTTTTTGGTAAAAATTCGTGTAACGGAGGATCAAGTAGCCTAACTGTAACCGGTAATCCATGCATAACTTTAAATATAGACTTAAAGTCATTTTTCTGATGAGGTAAAAGTTTTGTTAGAGCAGCATTCCTATCTTCTCTGGACTTAGATAAAATCATTTCTCTTACAGACAGAATTCTTTCTTGATCAAAAAACATATGCTCTGTCCTACAAAGACCAATTCCTTCAGCTCCAAAATCTCTTGCAACTTGTGAATCCTTTTCTGTTTCAGCATTAGTTCTTATTTTTAATTTTCTAAATTTATTTGACCAGTTCATTATTGTTGAAAAATAACCTGAAATTTTTGGTTGAACAGTTGGCACAGTACCAAGCATAACCTCACCACTTGTACCATCAATCGTAATTGTGTCACCTTCTTTGACGACAATTTTCCCTGATATAAATTGTTTTAATTCATAGTTGATTGTAATCTCTGTTGAACCTGAAACACAAGGCCTACCCATACCTCTAGCAACTACTGCAGCATGACTCGTCATACCACCTCTAGCAGTTAAAACACCTTTAGCTGCATGCATACCATGAATATCTTCAGGTGAGGTCTCTACTCGAACTAGAATTGTATTTTGCATCATTCCATTAAGTCGCTCAGCCTCTTCAGCTGTAAAAACTACTTTTCCAGATGCTGCACCAGGTGAAGCCGGTAAACCTCTAGCTATAATTTTTCTTTCAATTTTTTTATTTAAAGTTGGATGCAATAAAGTATCTAAAGTATAAGGATCAATTCTTAAAATTGCTTCTTTTTTGGATATTAATTTTTCTTTAACCATATCAACTGCAATTTTAATCCCAGCCTCAGCAGTTCTTTTTCCTGACCTCGTTTGCAATATCCATAGTTTTTTATTCTCAACAGTAAATTCAACATCTTGCATATCTTTGTAATGTTTTTCTAATGTAAACAAAGTTTTTTTTAAATCTTGAAAAACTTTTGGCATAGTTTCTTCCATGGATTTTTCTTTTGATTCAGAATTTAATTTAGCTTTCTTTGTTATATGCTGTGGAGTTCTTGTTCCTGCCACAACATCTTCTCCTTGAGCATTAATCAAGTATTCTCCAAAAAAAGTATTTTCACCAGTTGACGGATCTCTTGTAAAAACTACTCCGGTTGAGCAATCGTTACCCATATTTCCAAATACCATAGATTGAACATTAACAGCTGTCCCCCAATGATCAGGAATTTGATTCAATTTTCTATAAGTTTTTGCTCTCTGACTGTTCCAAGACAAAAATACTGCGCTAATTGCGCCGTAAAGTTGATTTTGAACCTTTTGTGGAAATTCTTTTTTAGTTTGTTTCTTAACCAACTCTTTGAATTTATTTATTAATTCATCCCAGTCATTTTCCTCAAGTTCTGTATCTAACAAAACTCCTTTATTCAATTTTTGATTATCAATCATTCCCTCAAATAAATGCCCTTCAATATTGAGAACCACATTGCTATACATTTGAATAAATCTTCTATAACTATCTTTGGCAAACCTTCCATTTAAAGTTTTTTCAGATAAAGCTTTTACTGTCTTGTCATTCAACCCAAGGTTAAGAATAGTATCCATCATTCCTGGCATGGAAACTCTAGCACCAGACCGTACAGAAACTAGTAAGGGGTTTTTTAAGTCACCAAATTTTTTATTTGTTAATTTTTCGATAGCTTTTAATTCCAACTCAATGTCTTTTAAAACTTTTCTTGGTAATTTTTTTTTATTTTTATAAAAAAGGTCAAATACCTCAGTAGAAATTATGAATCCAGGAGGAACAGGTAAACCCATTCTACCCATGCCAGCTAAATTAGAACCTTTGCTGCCTAATACATATTTAGGATTCTTAATCTTGTCAATTTTTTTACTATTAAAATTTAATACTAGATTGCTCACTTAAATCCCTACTAGATTACTTTAAAAAAAATCTTAACAAATTATTATAAATAATATACGTAGCAAATATATAGTTAACTAACTAGATAAACTTTTTTAAAGTTTTAGTCCGGGTCCTTTTAAATATTTAGCAGACGGATCTAGTGGCCATCTAGATTTAGCAATAAAATCTAACTTATTAGTTAATTTTTTTTTGTATCTCTTGATTCCAGCCCATGCAATCATTGCAGCATTGTCGCCACAAAATTTTAAATTAGGAAAAAGGGGTACAAAATTCATTTCTTCACATATTTCTGTTAAATTTTCTCTAATAGATTGGTTGGCGGCAACTCCACCAGCTACAACAAATGGTATATTTTTTTTTGATGGAATCTTATTTTTAAACTGGTTCATAGCTTCCTTAGTTTTTTTTAATAAAATTTTATTAACCGTATATTGAAATGACGCTGCAAGATTATATTTAAGCTGAAGATTACCATCTATATTTTTAGACTCCCTTAAGACCGCAGTCTTAAGACCTGCAAAAGATAAATTACATCCAGCTCTATTAATAATTGGCTCAGGTAATTTATAAAATTTTTTGTCACCAAGTTTTGAAAACTTTTCAATATTTGGACCACCTGGATACCCAAGATCTAGCATTTTTGCTGTTTTATCAAAAGCCTCACCTAAAGCATCATCAATTGTTGTTCCAAGTTGTTCGTATTCATTAATATCTTTTACGATAAGATATTGTGAGTGACCTCCTGAAATTAGTAAAAGCAAATAAGGAAACTCCATTTTATTTTCTAAACCAGGACTCAGTGCATGGCCCTCAAGGTGGTTAACTGCTACAAAAGGTTTACCAGCAAAAGCTGCTATTGATTTTCCTATATTAAGACCAACTGTTAAACAAACTATTAAACCAGGACCAGCTGTTGCTGCCACGCCATCAATTTTATCAATAGTTAATTTGCTATCTGTTAATGCTTTATTAATAATAAAATCTATATTTTCTACATGAGCTCTAGCAGCTAGTTCAGGAACAACACCACCAAACTTTTCGTGTTCCTCTATCTGACTAGACACAATACTTGATAAAATCTTTGCTGATCCATCTTCATTTTCTTGAATTACCGCAGCTGCTGTTTCATCACAGCTAGTTTCAATTCCTAAAAATGTAATATTTTTTTTCATTAAATTATGAACACCATATAAGAATAGTATAAAATAGAAATTTTAAAAATATAAATTAATGATGAAAAAAATTATAATAGGAGCTCGCGGCAGTAAACTTTCCTTAGCTTATGCTGACAAAGTTAAAAAATTGATCCTTACGTCAGATTCCAACTTATCTAGCGCTGAAATCGAGATTCAAAGTATTAAAACATCAGGTGATATACTTCATGACAAAAAATTGTCAGAAGTTGGTGGAAAAAATTTATTTTGCAAAGAAATAGAAGAAAGTCTCTTAACAAAAAAAATAGACATAGCAGTTCATTCCTTGAAGGATATGGCTTCTGAAGAAATACCATCTTTAAATATTGCTGCGTATATTAAAAGAAATGATCCTAGAGATGTATTTGTCAGTTATAAGCATTCAAATTTTAAAGAATTAAAAGATGAAGTTGTGGGTTCAAGCTCTAGAAGAAGAGATCTTCAATTAAAATTAATTAATAAAAATTTTTTAGTTAAAAATATTAGAGGAAATATCGATACCAGGATTAAAAAATTAAAAAATGGTTTGTATGATGGTATTGTTCTTGCTTTAGCGGGAATAAAAACTTTAAGATTAGAAGAAAATATAAAACACATATTTTCACCTGAAGAAATGTTGCCTGCTGTTGGTCAAGGCATTATCGCTGCTCAATGCCGAAGAGAAGACGAAAAAATTATTAAACTTTTAAAAAAAATTAATAACGAAGAAACAAAACAATGTGCTGTAGCAGAGCGTAGTCTTTTAAAAACATTAAGCGGTGACTGCGATACAGCAGTTGGTGGTTTAGCAACAATACAAAATAACGAACTCATTTTATCGGCACAACTTTTTTCTGATAGTGGAGATCAAGATTTTATTCACAAAACAAATGGGAAAAGAGAAGATGGTGTAAGTATAGGAGAAATAACAGGTACAGAGCTTTTAAGGAAAGCAGGAAATAGTTTTAAAAAAAAATGAATATATTGATCACTAGACCATTAATGGATGCTGAAGACTTAATGGAAAAACTTTTTGCTTGTGGACATAAGATCATTCATTTACCTACTTTAAAAATTTCATCAGTGGAAACAAAATTAATTAACCCAGATGATTTTGATGCTTTTGTTTTTACAAGCACAAACGCAGTTAGAAACCTTAAGTTAACTAGTACAAATAAAAGCGTACATTGTTTTTGTGTAGGTTCGATCACAGAAAAAATTGCACGGCAGTCAGGTTTTGTGAACACATCATCCGCTGGAGGAACTGTAAACGCTTTAAAAAATCTAATAATGATTTCAGACAAAGTTAATAAGAATTCAAATCTTGCCTACTTTTGTGGTGATAATATTTCTTACGATCTCGACTTAGAATTAAAAAATGAAGGGCTAAAGATAAAAAAAATTATAAATTATTCCTCTGAAATTATCAGCGACTTAAACAACGAAAACAGAAAATTAATAGAAAATTTCCCCCCTGATCTTATCTATATCTATTCAGCCAGAAGTGCTGAAAGTTTTATAGCCATAGTGAAAAATTATGGGATAAACCCATTAGTGACACAATCAACTGTTATGTGTATAAGTAAAAAAGTAGCAAATATTTTCAAGTCTCGAGGGTGGAAAAAAATTGAAATTTTCAATCCTGGTGATGAAATTTTAAAATTGAAAGATCTAAATTAATGAATGTATTAGAAAACTTTAAAGATTTATTTTTAGAAGTTTGGAAAAATGGAGTTTCAGGAATAAACATTTCTGAAATAATTATCGCTTTAATGATTTTTCTTTTCTTTCTTTTTCTGAGAGGAATATTTGCTAAATTTGTTGTTAAAAGATTAGAGAAGTATGTTTTAAAAACAACCAACAATTTTGATAACTCTTTAGTTTTTTCCATGGAAGGTCCTGCTAAGTTTTTCCCTATTGTTCTTGGTTTTTTTGTTTCGACGAGTTTTTTGACCGTTGAAAGTAATGTTGTTGATATAATTAATAGATCATTAATTACAATTTTAATTTTTTGGTCTTTCCATCAAATTATTGGTCCGTTTTCATCAGTAATTAAATCTGTAGGAAGCTTACTTTCTAAAGATCTAATTAATTGGATCATTAAAGCTATAAAAGTTTTAATTTTAATACTTGGTGCTGCCGCTGTACTAGAACTTTGGGGAATAAAAATTGGTCCAATTATTGCAGGACTAGGTTTGTTTGGAGTTGCTGTCGCGTTAGGAGCACAAGATTTATTTAAAAACTTAATTTCAGGAATATTAGTATTGGTTGAAAGAAGATTTCAAGTTGGTGATTGGATATTTGTAGACGGAGTAATAGAAGGAACAGTTGAAGGCATTGGCTTTAGATCAACCGTAGTTAGAAGATTTGATAAATCTTTAGCTACAATTCCAAATTTTCAATTTGCAGAAAAGGCAGTAATTAACAACTCACAAATTACGAATCGACGAATTAATTGGATAATTGGAGTCGAGTATCGAACAACGAGTGAACAATTAAAAAATATTAAAGATCAAATAGAAAATTACATAAGAGAAAATAAAGATTTTGCCGTAAATGATAATGCAATCTTATCTGTTAAAATTGATCAATTTGCTGCCAGCTCAATTGACATAAAGTTAATATGTTTTACTAAAACTAAGCAATACCAGGAGTGGATGAATGTTAAGGATACTCTCGCCTTGGAGATAAAAAATATTGTTGAAAAAAATAGAGCTTCTTTCGCCTTTCCAAGCACTTCAATTTATGTAGAAAAAAACTCATGAAATCTATTTTAATACTTTTTGATAATGTAGTTAGTCTTTACATTTGGGTTTTAATTATAAATGCAATTATTAGTTGGTTAGTTGCCTTTAATGTATTGAATACAAGCAACCGCTTTGTTTATTCTGTATTAGAGATTTCCTATAAATTAACAGAACCACCGCTTAGTTTTATTAGAAAATATATTCCAAGTATTGGTTCAATAGATATTTCACCAATTATTCTTATTTTAGGATTGATGTTCTTAAGAAACCTAGTTTTTGAATTATTTGCTCCCGCATTATTTTAGATATGATTTTAGATGGAAAAAAAGAGTCCGCACTATTAAGAGAAGAAATAAAAAAAGAGATTTTAGAAATTAAAACAAGAACTAATAAATCACCAGGTTTATCTGTCATTCTAATTGGTGATTTTGCGCCGAGTCAAATTTATGTAAAAAATAAAGAAAAAAATTCTAAAGAAGTTGGAATTAATTCTGAGGTTATTAAATATCTAAAAGATGTCAAAGAATCAGAAGTTTTAGAAAAAATTCAAGAACTTAACAATAATAATACTGTTTCTGGAATTCTCGTTCAACTACCATTACCAACTCATATTAGTAAGGAAAAAATTACAAACGCAATTAAACCTTCAAAAGATGTAGATGGATTTCACCCGATTAATGTTGGTAATCTTTCGTTAGGATACAATGCTATAGTTCCATGCACACCTTTGGGATGTTTATTGTTAATAAAAAAAGCAGAAAAGAATTTAACAGGCAAACATGCTGTAATAATTGGAAGATCTAATCTAAATGGTAAACCTATGGCACAACTTCTTCTTAAAGAAGATTGTACAGTTTCAATTGTTCATTCAAAAACTAAAGATCTAAAATCAGAATGTCAGAAAGCTGATATTCTAGTTGCAGCTGCTGGCATTGCAAATCTAGTTAAAGGAGACTGGGTAAAAAAAGATTCTATTATTATTGATGTCGGTATAAATAAAGTTGCAGATAAGATAGTAGGTGATGTTGATTTTGAGGAAGTTAAAGATAAAGTTAAAGCTATAACTCCAGTACCAGGAGGTGTAGGCCCCATGACAATTGCCTGTCTATTAAAAAATACTTTAGAGTGCTTTAAAGTTCGTTAGATTTTTTATTGTCTATTTTAAGATATTTACTATTCCTAAATCTTATAACAACTGTTGCTATAGATACGATTAATATTGCAAGAGCAATATAAATTAAATTTGCAGGATCACTATTTTTATCTTGAAGGATTATATATCTGGCTAAAGCAGTAATTGCGATCACAAGAGGGTAGGTAATTCTTACTGATCTAGTTTCCCAATAAGATCTGACTAAACCAAGAACTTCTATATAAATAAACATCAATAATAAATCTGCTAAACCAACAGTTTGTGTTTCATACATAACGGACAACTCTACAAAGAATGCAATTATTGTTGCGACTAAGACGGCAAGTACTGCAACTAGTTGTATGTTTCGAATCGCTGAGTTCATTAAAAGAATCGTATCAGACTTTTAAGATTTATTTAACTGTTTTGAATGAAATTTAATAAATTTTTCAATTTTAATTTTATCAAATGTCTTATTTTCTTCAAACGATACCTGTTTCATTGAATAAGCTTTGCTAGATGTTCTTCTTGACATAATTGTTATATTGCCTTTATAAACTTTAAGAACAACGATGCCATTAACTTTATTTTTATTTTTGTCTATAATTTTTTGTAAATTAATCCTTTTTTTGGAAAACCAGTAACCATTATAAACAAGCTCAGCATATATTGGCATGATTCTCTCTTTTTTATGCATTGTTTCTTTATCCAATGTTACTGACTCCATGGCTCTGTGAGCATCGTATAATATAGTTCCTCCCGGTGTCTCGTAAACGCCTCTTGATTTAATGCCTATAAATCTATTTTCAACTAGATCGACTCTACCCACTCCATTTTTTCCTGCAATTTGATTTAATTTTTCTAATAATTTTGAGGGGCTAAGTTTTTTCCCGTTAACTGAAATAGGTTCGCTATTTTTGAAACCAATTTTAACAATTGTTCTTTTATTTGGAGCTTTTTCTGGAGAAACCGTTCTTTGAAAAATAAATTCTGGTGCTGAATTTTTAGGGTTTTCCAAAGCCTTGCCTTCAGTTGAAGTATGAAAAAGATTATCATCCACCGAGAAGGGAGGTGCTCCTTTTTTGTCTTTAGGTATTGGAATATTATTTTTCTTAGCGTATTTAATTAAATCTGTTCTTGAAGCCAGGTTCCACTCTCTCCAAGGCGCAATAACTTTTATTTTTTTTCCAAAAAAAGCATAGCCTAATTCAAATCTCACTTGATCATTTCCTTTACCAGTAGAACCATGAGACACAGCATAAGCACCATATTTTTTTGCGATTTCAATTTGTCTTTTTGCTATTAGAGGCCTTGCGATAGAGGTTCCCAACAAGTATGTACCTTCATATAATGCGTGCGCTCTCAACATTGGAAAGAGATAGTCTTTAACAAAAATATTTTTAAGATCTTCGATAATTATTGTTTTAACACCAAGTCTTTTTGCATTTCTAATAATTTTTTTTTTGTCAATAACTTGACCAATATCAGAAGTATAAGCAATAATTTCTGCTTTATAGTTTTCTTGTAACCATTTTAAAATTATCGAAGTGTCGAGACCACCAGAGTAGGCTAAAACTATTTTTTTCATCAATTTATTAACCGCAATTTTTTTTTGCTGCCTCATAAGCTTTAGAAAAACCTATCATGGAATAGTGATCTACTGTTTGTGAACCTTTTGGCTCATTGGCTATAATCATTATGTTAGATGCTTTTTTCATTAGCTTTATAAATTTTTTTTCTCGTTCTTCTTCAGCTATCCAAGCAAAATTTTTTTTAGAAAAAAAAGCATAATTGTTTCTACCTGACTTGGCTTTTACTGTAGACGCCTTGTAAATATACCCACTAGTAACACTAACTTCATTTTTAATATTTTCTTGGGGTCTAAAAGTCACAAATAGTTTTGATGGTTCTCTTTTAAAATTTTTTGGTGATCTTGTTTTAGGTTTTGACTGTGCAAAGCAAATTTTACCTTGTTCGGTAGTTGCTGTAAAAACCTGCCAGTCTTTGAATTTTTCACTAGACACTGGATCAGCTGAAAAGGTTTTTGAAGCGAACAAAACAATAATTGATGTTAATAATATTTTCTTAAAGTTCATAACAAAATTTTTATACTAAATTAAATTAATTTCAATTTTTTTACGATTAAGGTGTGGGATTAGGATTATTTGAGTGAATTAAATTTATTTTTTCAATGATTTCATTACTAAGATCAACGTCGACAGTTCCAATATTTTCCTTTAATTGTTCCATAGTTGTTGCCCCAATAATATTACTCGTCATAAAAGGTCTTGAATTAACAAAAGCAAGTGACATTTGAGTTAAAGTAAGTCCATTTTCTTTTGCCAACTTGTAATAATCATCAACAGCTTTCTTTGCATTATCTTCTTTATATCTAGTCCAGAAATCTCCAAACAATCCAATTCTAGAATTTTTTGGCATTTGATTATCTCTGTACTTTCCAGAAAGATAACCTATTGCTAGAGGTGAATAAGCTAGTAAGCCAACTTTTTCTCTACAAGAAATTTCAGACATTCCAATATCATAAGCTCTATTCAATAAGTTATAAGGGTTTTGTACAGAAACAATTCTTGGAAGGTTTAGTTGTTCTGCTACTTCTAAAAATTTAGATAACCCCCAGGGTGTTTCATTTGAAATTCCGATATATTTAATTTTACCTTGATCAACAAATTTTTTTAAAGCATTTAAAACAGACTCAAGATTATTCCATTTTCCCTCGTCTGAGTCGTGTTCGTAATTTCTTTTACCAAAATAATTAGTATTTCTTTCTGGCCAATGTAACTGGTAAAGATCAATATAGTCAGTTTGTAATCTTTTTAGACTACCTTCGATAGCTATAGCAATATTTTCTTCAGTATAATTTCCGCCACCATTTCTGATCCAATCAACACCTGGTCCAACCATTTTAGTTGCTAAAATAATTTTTTTTCTTTTTTTACTTTTTACAAACCAATTACCAATAATCTCTTCTGTTTTACCTTGTGTTTCTTGTCTCGGAGGAACAGCATAAACCTCTGCTGTGTCAAAAAAATTTACACCTTGGTTAAAAGAATAATCCATTTGCTCAAAACTGTCTTTTTGATTGTTTTGTTCACCCATATTCATTGTTCCAAGACAAATTAAACTCACATCTATATTTGTATGTCCTAACTTTTTAAATTTCATAATATTTAATTACTTGATTTCTGTTTAATACTAAAGAGTTATTTGGTTTAAGGTGCTGGGTTAGGAAAGCTGTGATGTATTAAATCAATCTCATTAATGGTTTCGTCATCGAGCTTAACATTAATGCTTTCAATGTTTTCTTTAAGCTGTTCCATGGTTGTTGCTCCAATAATATTACTAGTTACAAAAGGTCTTGAGTTGACATAGGCGAGAGCCATATGCGTCAACGACATATTTTTCTTCTTAGAAAGTTTATAATATTCATCAACTGCTTCATAAGCTTTTTCTTTTCTATATCTCCCCCAAATATCAGCATATAAACCCATTCTTGAATCTTCAGGCATCTCGTTATTTCTATATTTACCAGACAAGTAACCAAATGCTAAAGGTGAGTAAGCAAGCAGGCCAACATTCTCCCGCATAGAAATTTCTGACATACCAACATCATAAGTTCTATTTAAAAAATTATAAGGATTTTGAACAGATACAATTCTTGGTAATTTATTCACTCTATTTAATTTTAAATATTTTGAAAATCCATAAGGAGTTTCATTTGATATACCGATATGACGAATTTTTCCTTGTTTTATAAATTTTTCTAGTATTTTTAAAACAGATTCAAATTCATGCCATTTTTTTTCGTTTTCATTATGCTGATAATCCAGTTTACCAAAATAATTTGTATTTCTTTCCGGCCAATGTAATTGGTAAAGATCAATATAGTCAGTTTGTAATCTTTTTAAACTCTCATTAAGAGCTGACTCTATTCCTTTTTCATAGTATTCATTTCCTCCACCTCTTATCCATTTAAATCCAGGTCCAGCAATTTTAGAACCTAATATAATTTTGTCTCTATTTTTTTTTTTTAAAAACCAGTTACCAATTGTTAACTCTGTTTTTCCATAGGAGTGGTCCATAGGAGGTGTTGCATAAAGCTCTGCAGTATCAAAAAAATTCACACCTTTCTCCAGAGCATAATCCATTTGCGCAAACCCATCAGATTCAGAATTTTGTTGTCCCCAAGTCATAGTTCCTAAACATATTAGGCTTACCTCTAAATCTGTAGCTCCTAGTTTTTTAAATTTCATAAAATTACAATTTAGAGGATTTAATTAGAATTAAGCAAACAAGTAAAGAAGACAGGTATTGATAAGTATAAAAAAACTCTTATATTGTTAAATATATGGAATTTAATAAACAAAGCAGAACAGCAAAATCCTCAGTTTCAGATGAAATAATTGATCAAGGTCTAAGAGCTTACATGCTTAAAGTTTACAACTATATGGGATCAGGAGTTCTCTTAACTGGTTTTATAGCCTTATTATTTTTTAAGCTTGCAGTTGTTACAGGTGAAGCCGGTGAGATAATGGGATTAACTAATTTTGGCTCAACTATTTATACGTCAGGATTAAAATGGGTTCTTATGCTAGCCCCGTTAGGAGTAGTTTTCTATATGAGTTTTAATATTGCGAAAATGACTGCGGCAAAAGCTCAAACTACCTTTTGGATATTTGCAGCTTTAATGGGAGCATCTTTATCTTCAATTTTTTTAATGTACACAGGCGCTAGCATAACCAGGGTATTTTTTATTACAGCTGGTACATTTGGATCAATGAGTCTTTATGGCTACACTACTAATAGAGATCTAACAAAACTTGGTTCATTTTTAATGATGGGACTTTTTGGAATTATTATTGCATCGGTAGTTAATATATTTATGAAATCTTCAATGATGTATTTTGTTATATCTATTTTAGGAGTTTTAATTTTTGTTGGCTTAACAGCTTATGATACTCAAAAAATTAAGAACAGGTATCTTGAAAGCGATAGTGGAGAGCTAATGGGTAAAAAAGCGGTTATGGGAGCTTTAACACTTTATTTAGACTTTATAAATTTATTTATAATGCTGTTAAGACTTTTTGGTCAAAGAAGATAATTATTTTATCGATCTTAAATTATTCCATCTAGTTTTTTCTATAAGATTTAAAAGATCATCAGACTTCTCTAATATATTTCCGTGTTTGTCTTTAATATAAAACTTTTCATTATAATTTTTTGGTTTTAAATTTTTTAAAATTTTATAAATTGGTTTTTCAGAAGCCCTTTGGTAAATATCAAAAGAAATTTCTCTAGGACCAATAGAAACCCCATAATCTTTCCAGCTACCGTTTGAAACCATTTTACCATAAAGGTTTAAAATAGTCTGAAGTTCTTTTTTTATAAAAAAAATTTCTTGATTATTATTAATGGAAGTATTATTTATAACTAATTTCAAATTTCTCATATTTTATATTTATTAATTAAAAACATTTGAAAAGCGGTAAAAATAAAAGTTATTGGAAGAATACCCCAAACTTTAAAATTTACCCAAAATTCTTCTGTTTGTGTTCTCCAAACATACTCGTTTAATAAAGCTAAAGAGAAGAAGAAAATCGCCCATCTTATTGTTAATATTTTCCAGCCTTCGTCAGATAAAGATATAGACTTACCAAGTATTTTTTTCAAAATATGTTCTTTTGTAAAAAATCCTTCAAATGTTAAAGCCAAACCAAAAAAAATATTTATTATTGTTGGTTTCATATAAAGAAATACTGGATTTTTAAAATATAGAGTGAGCCCACCAAAAACAGATATAATAATTCCTCCAATCAGAGGAATGTAAGGAATTTTTTTTTCAACCAAATAGCTAATAAAAACAGCAATTATGGTAGCTATGATTAACGGTGGTATAGCTGCGCTTAAATCTTTTCCACTTTTAGAATAAACTGTAAAGAAGATTAATAATGGTCCAAAGTCAGTGATAAACTTTAATAAAGACTTATTCACATACTATCTCTAACATAAAATTATTTTTAAATAAATTATATATTGATTTTAAATTAAAAGTTATTATCTTATGATTATGTCTCGTAATGCAGCAAAGTTTTCAATAGGAACAATTGTAAAACATAAACATTTTGATTTTCGTGGAGTAATTTACGACGTTGATTTTGAGTTTAATAATTCTGAAGAGTGGTATCAATCTATACCAAAAGAAGTTAGGCCGAGGAAAGACCAACCTTTTTATCATTTGCTAGCTGAGAGTAATGATGTGACTTATGAGGCCTACGTTTCTGAACAGAATCTTTTAACTGATAGCTCAAAACAACCAGTTAAACACCCTCTTATCAGTGAAATATTTATAGGTAAAAAAGGATCTGGCTATTTAAAGATTTCTAATTAGATAACAGTCTCATTGCCACAAATACAACATTTTTAGATCAAACCTATAACAAATTACCTTGATATGTTTTTATGTGTCAAAGTCTAGTTGAGGATAATTCATACTCCTTTATTTCCACCAAGTTCTCAACTAGGCAAAACAAGCATCTTTCTTTAAAACACGAACTAATATATTTAACTTAATTCAAATGTTCAATTTTTTTTCTTCTACCAATATTTATTTATTAATTCAGAAATTAATTAAATTCATCAATTCAATTTTTTTTTTAATTTTAGTAATTGGTTTAACTTTTGCTTTAATTTTATCACCACCCGATTATCTGCAGGGCGACGCAGTCAGAATAATGTATGTTCACGTTCCTTCTGCATGGATAGGGTTAGCTTGCTTTTCTGTAATCACTCTTCTTTCAGTTTTTAATTTTATTTTTAAAATTAAAAATTTTTATTTTATTAATAAAAGTATAGCTCCTATTGGCTTATTATTTACTTGCCTTGCAATTGTTACAGGTTCTTTATGGGGACAGCCAACCTGGGGAACATGGTGGGCTTGGGACGCAAGGCTAACTTCAATGGTAATTTTGATGTTGTTTTATATTTTTTACATTTTAACATTCAAACTTTTAAATAAGAAAGAATTAATTATAAAAGTTTCTTCTGTCATAGCAATTATAGGGTCAATTAATCTGCCAATTATTAAATATTCAGTTGAGTGGTGGACCACACTACATCAGCCAGCAAGTATAAAAATAACAGGCTCAAATAGCATACATTCTGAAATGCTACTACCATTAATGGTAATGCTATTGGTTTTTTTATTGTATGCTGCGTTAATTTTTCTGATGAAATACAAAACAGAAATCATTAGAATAAAGAAAAAAAATATTAACAGAAACTAAATAAATATGATTTCAAATTTTATAACAATGAACGGTTACGGACTTTACGTTTGGTTATCTTTCAGTGTCGTTTTTATTTCTTGTGCTATCGTTTATTTTAGAACAAAAAAAACTCTCAAAAAATATGAGCAGGATTTTTTAATGGAGCTTCAAGCCTTAACATTAGAAGAAAAAAATAAAGCTTTAGAAAACTCTAAAGTTGCACAGCAAATATTAGCGACAAGCTCTAAAGTAAATTAAAAGCATTTTTAATGCTCACAAAAAAAGTTAAAAAAAGAATATTATTTTTATTTTCTATCTTTTTACTTTCAGCTATTGCTATTTTTTTTATTATTAAATCTTTAAATAGAAATATCTTATATTTTTCATCTCCTACTGAGATAAAACAAAGAGAAGATATTCCATTTGGAAAAGCTATGAGAGTTGGAGGAATGGTTCAAAAAGGCTCAATAATTATAAATAAAAAAGACATACAATTTAAAGTCACTGATTTTGAAAATGAAATTCTAATTAGCTATTCAGGGGCTGTACCAAACCTATTTGCAGAGGAAAAAGGTGTAGTTGCTGAAGGTAGACTAAGAGATAAAAATTTTTTTATAGCAGATAGAATACTAGCTAAGCATGATGAGAATTATATGCCCCCGGAAATCAAAGAAATAATAAAAAAAAATGTTAAGTAGTGTTGGAATTGGTTTAGTTATTTTAGTTTTAATTTTAAGTTTTTTAATAATTTATATTGCATGTCTGGATTTAAAAATTTCCAGACAGACTGTCGAAAAAAAGATTTATAATCTAAGTCTATTTCAGATCACTTTTACAGTTTTGAGTTTTTTTACTCTAATCATTGCTTTCATTAGTTCTGATTTTTCACTTATCAATGTTTACGAAAATTCACATACTAATAAACCTTTTTTTTATAAAATAGCAGGAACATGGGGGAGTCATGAAGGGAGCCTACTTTTATGGGTTAATATTTTAGTTATATTTTCTTACTTATTTTTAGTCTTTAATCACACCCACAATAAAAATTTTAGGCTTTACACTTTAATTTTTCAAAATATTTTAATTTTAGGTTTTTTATTTTTTTTATTATTAAACTCAAATCCATTCAGTTCTATTTATCCAGTTCCAATTGAAGGTTTGGGGTTAAATCCTATACTTCAAGATCCGGCATTAGCGATACATCCTCCACTTCTTTATGTTGGGTTTGTTGGTTGTTCAATTTATTTCTCTGCAGCTATGGCCTCATTAGTTTCTGGTTATAGTGGAAAATTATTTGCTATATCAATAAAAACTTGGGTTAAAATTTCTTGGTGCTTTCAGACCCTTGGAATTATTGTAGGATCTATTTGGGCATACTACGAATTAGGTTGGGGTGGATTTTGGTTTTGGGATCCTGTTGAAAACGCCTCATTACTTCCTTGGTTTGCTATTACAGCTTTAATGCACTCACTAATTGTACTTGAAAAAAGAAATGCTCTTTACTCTTGGGTAATTATACTTTGTCTCTTAACTTTCATTTTAAGCGTAACAGGAACTTTTTTAGTTAGATCTGGAATTTTAAATTCTGTTCATACTTTTGCAAGTGACCCCTCTAGAGGAATATACATACTTTTATTTTTATCATTTATGATTTTTTCTTCACTAATAATTTTTTTTTCAAAATATAAAAAAGAAACTTATAATTTTAATTTAAAAAGTAGAGAGATTTTTATTTTGGCAAACAACTGGTTTATGGCTTTTTTTTTAGTAACGGTATTAATAGGCATGCTTTATCCAATTTTTCTTGACGTTCTTACTAGTGTAAAAATCTCAGTAGGCCCCCCATTCTTTAATATCGTTATTATTCCTTTAGTTGTACCGTTTATGTTTTTAATGGCCGTTGGTCCAAAATTTGGCTGGATTAAATCAAAAAATAAAATTTTTCATAAATTTTTAATTCTTATTTTAGGCGCTGGGACAATAAATTTATTTATTTTTTATTTTTCCGGAAAATATAGCTTATTGTCTAATTTAATTTTTATTTCGGCAATATTTTTAATTTTACACTCACTTCTAGACCTTAAGAACTTTATTAATAATAGAAATAAACTGGAATTACCGAGAATTATTTCACACTTAGGTTTTGGTTTGCTTGTGTTTTTTATTGGGATTAACCACCAATTTTCAATAGAGGAAGATTTTAATTTAAAAGTTGGTGAAATAAAAAAAACAAATACTTATAAAATATCTTTTGAAGAAATAAAAATAAAAGAAAGTAAAAATTATAAAGCTGTAATTGGTAATTTTAAATTAACAAATCTTAAAAATAATTTAGTTCAGAACTTAGGCCCTGAAATAAGAATTTATTCTAACCCAGAAACATTAACTTATGAAGCCGCCATAAGAACAAAAATTCATTCAGACCTTTATTTAACAATGAGCAACGTATCTAGATCAGATTATTATAATATCAAATTTCAAAAAAAACCATTTATGATTTGGATTTGGATCTCAGCTTTAATGATCTCACTTGGTGGTTTTGTACAATTAACTTTAAAAAAAAATGAAAATTAGCTTTGTAAAAATTATTATTTTTAGTCTTATAATTTTTATCCTTATTGTTTTTTGGCGAGGTTTAAAAATTAATAATAATTATGATACTAAAAGTTTAATCGGAAATAGAATCAGTAATTTTAAGTTATTTGAAATTAATAATGAAGATAGATATATTTATGAAGAAGACTTAAAAAAAAATAAATACACTTTAATTAATTTTTTCGCTTCTTGGTGCGCCCCATGTAGAGCTGAACATAAATTTTTATTAAATTTACTAAATGAAAATAAAGAAATTAAAATTATAGGTATTAATTTTAAAGATAAAAAAATCAATGCTAATAATTTTCTTAAAGAATTAGGTAATCCTTACGATTTTGTTGGAATAGATACTGATGGCAAAACATCAATCTTATTTGGAATCTACGGGATCCCTGAGTCAATATTAATTGATAGTGAATTAACCGTGATAAAAAAAATTGTCGGTCCAATTGGTCAGGTCCAATATGACGATATTACAAAACTAACACAATGAAACTAAAAATTTTTTTTTCTGTAATTTATTTTTTATTTTTAGCACCTTTGTATTCTAATGATGAAAAAACTAAGTTATTAGAAATTTACAAAAATTTGAGATGTTTAGTTTGCCAAGGACAATCAATTGCTGACTCAAATTCTGATTTTGCGGCAACTATAAAACTTGTTGTTCAAGATCAAGTAGATGAAGGAAAAACTACAGATGAAATCTACACTTTTTTAGTTAGCAAATACGGTGAATGGATTGTTTATCAGCCAACCTTTAGTAAAAATAATTTACTTCTTTGGGTTTTACCTTATTTTGTATTTATTGTAGGCGGGTGGATTATTTTTATAATATTAAGAAAAAGCAAGAATAATAAGGCTAATTGAATGTATACTTTTTAAACTTAAGGTAGTATTTTTCATCAAAATGAAACTAAAATTTTTGTCATTAACTTTATTTGTTGTCACGTTTTTTGGCTTGGGATTAATAGTTGCTGAAGCTAGAGTGACAGGTACTATTTCTGAAGAAAGATACAATAAAATTTGTAGATGGGGCGTATTTAACCCCCCTGAATGTAAAAAAAGACTTATAAAAACTAGAAGCGCACCAAAGCAAACTACTTCTTCAAATCAGCCTAACTCCAATCAGACTATCCAAAAAAAAAATTATGACAAGGATTGTAAATGGGGCGTATTTAATCCACCAAAGTGTCGAGGTAAGGATAGTAGAGTAAAAGATAAACCAGAACAGAAACCTTACAAAAAAAAAGAAGTAAAAGAAACAAAATTTTTTAAAAAAAATAATAATAATATTTCAGTATATGCAGGGAGATTTGATGTTAACGACGAAGTCGGAGATGATAAAACTTCTTTAATGGGAATAGAGCATAAAAATAAAGATTTATTTCGTAATACTTGGTTGGGAAAATTTTCGCCAACTACTGGAGCTTTAGTTACAGGTAAAAGTGCAATTTACCTTTATAGCGGAGTTGAAGCTGAATACAATTTAGGTCCAATAAATATTTTACCAAGCTTTGCACCTGGTTACTATGAAGCAGGAAATGGAAAAAATTTAGGTAGCGTTCTTGAATTTAAATCAGAAGTAAAAATTGGAATTGATTTATTTGAAAATTCAAATCTTGGTTATAGTATAAGTCATATCTCAAACAACGATTGGGGAGACGTTAATCCTGGCACAGACAACCAATCGATAAGTTTTTCTAAAAAGTTTTAATTAATAATGTCTCTAAAAGATTGTTATAACATTGAAGACTTTAGAAAATTAGCAAAAAAAAATTTACCATCTCCAATCTTTCATTATATTGATGGTGGAGCAGACGATGAATTGACGCTTAAAAGAAACACTGATTCTTTTTCTAAATGTGATTTAATTCCAAATATTCTAGCTAGTGTAGGTGAACCAGATCTTTCAGTTAATGTTTTTGGTCACAAAATAGATATGCCTCTATTTTTATCACCAACAGCTATGCAACGGCTATATCATCATGAGGGGGACAAAGCATCTGCAAGAGCCGCTGAAAAATTTGGAACATTTTATAGTATGTCTACAATGGCTACTTCATCCATTGAAGAAATCTCAAATATTTCAAATGGACCAAAATTATTTCAACTTTATATTCATAAAGACCAGGCACTTACTGACAATTTAATAGACAGATGTAAAAGCTCTGGATTTAAGGGTTTGTGTTTGACAGTTGATACAGTTGTTGCAGGAAATAGAGAAAAAGATCACAGAACTGGCTTTACAACACCTCCAAAACTTACTTTAAAAAGCCTAATGAGTTTTGCTGCCCATCCAAAATGGACAGTTAATTACCTAACACATGAAAAATTTAAATTAGCAAACGTTGCTCATTTTACTAAAAATGGTTCAAGCATAGCAAAAGGAGTAATGGAATATATTAATGAACAATACGATCCAGCAATGAGTTGGAAAGATGCAGAGTATTGCGTTAAGCGTTGGAATGGACCTTTTGCTTTAAAAGGATTAATGTCAGTTGAAGACGCAAAGAAGGCAGTAGATATTGGTGCTTCAGCGATCATGCTATCCAATCACGGCGGTAGACAATTAGATGGTTCGCGTTCACCTTTCGATCAATTACCCGCAATTGTTGATGCTGTTGGTGGAAAAATAGAAATTATTGTTGACGGTGGGATTAGAAGAGGAACACACGTTTTAAAAGCTTTAGCTTTAGGAGCAACGGCCTGCAGTTTTGGCAAAGGTTTCTTGTTTGCATTAGGTGCAGGAGGACAAGAAGGAGTAGAAATGGTTCTTCAAAGAATGAGAGATGAAATTAGAAGAGATATGATTCTAATGGGTTGTAAAAGCATAAAAGACCTAAACCCAAGTAAAATTGCTTATAGATAAAAATTGAGACAATATTCCCTGTTTAAAAAATATGTACGTTGCTTATCAATTAAACTTAAATTAAATAAATTAATATGAAATTAGCTAAAAATCTAGAAAGACTAGGAACAGAGTCGGCTTTTAGTATTTTAGCTGAAGCAAAAAAACTTGAAGCTCAAGGAAAAGAAATAATTCACCTAGGAGTAGGCCAACCTGATTTTAAGACTCCACAACATATTGTAGACGCAGCTAAAAAGGCATTAGATGATGGACATCATGGATATGTTCTATCCAATGGTATTTTAGAGTGTAGGCAGGCTGTAACAAGAAAAATTAAAAAACTTTATAATAAAGATATAGATCCAGAGAGAGTTTTAATAATGCCAGGTGGAAAACCTACTATGTTTTATGCAATTTCAATGTTTGGTGAAGAAGGTGCTGAAATAATTCATCCGACACCAGGATTTCCAATTTATGAGTCTATGATTAACTATTCAGGCTCAAAAGCAATACCTTACGATTTAACAAAAGATCAAGATTTAAAATTTAATCCAGAAAAAATATTATCTTTAATAACAGACAAGACTAGGTTGTTAATATTGATTAATCCCAACAACCCAACAGGAAGTTTTGTTGAAAAACCAGCAGTAGACTTTTTAGCAGAAGGCCTCAAGAAACATCCACATGTTGCAATTTTAAGTGATGAAATCTATAGCCGTCAAATTTACGATGGCAAGGAAATGCCTACATTCTTTAACTATCCCGATTTACAAGATAGACTAATCGTTCTAGATGGATGGAGTAAAGCTTACGCAATGACAGGCTGGAGAATGGGCTGGAGTGTTTGGCCGGAAAAATTAATTCCACACGTAAATAAATTAATTATTAATAGTGTATCCTGCGTTAATGCACCTTCTCAGTTTGCTGGTATAGCTGCTTTAGATGGTTCAGATCAGCCTATTTACGATATGATGAAAGAATTTGATAAGAGACGTAAATTTATTCACGCAGGATTAAATAATTTACCAGGTGTCGAATGTAGTATGCCGGGCGGAGCTTTTTATGTCTTTCCTAAAGTAATAGGCACAGGAATGAACGGCTCTGATTTTTCAAAAAAATGCATGTATGAAGCCGGGGTGGCAACTGTACCCGGAACTGCTTTTGGTGAAACTTCAATTAATTATGTAAGGTTTAGTTTTGCAGCTTCGATGGAAAATATTGAAAAAGCTATTGAAAAGATCAAAAAAATGCTTGGATAAGTAGCGTTGTTTTTTGACCTAACGCTTTAAAAATTATAGAATTATGAAATGACAAGTCTTCAAATGCCTAAAGTCGATAAATCAATTTTGTCTAGTAAAGACAAAATTATCTCAGACTTAAATAAAATTTTGAAAAATGAGAACATTCTATCACATGAAGATGAAATTAGACCGTACGAGACTGACGCTTTAGCAGCGTACAAACAAAAACCTTTGATAGTTGTTCTACCAGAAACAGTAGAACAAGTAAGTGAAATCCTTGAATATTGTAACGAAAATAAAATTAAGGTTGTACCAAGAGGTGCAGGTACCGGTTTATCAGGAGGCGCACTTCCATTAGCAGATTGTGTTTTATTAGGCATGGGAAAGTTTAATAAAATAATAGAAATAGATTATCAAAATAAATGTGTTGTTCTGCAACCTTGCGTTACTAATTTAGCAATTACAAATGCAGTACAGGATAAAAAATTTTATTACGCACCAGATCCATCGAGTCAAATAGCATGCTCAATTGGTGGAAATGTTGCTGAAAACTCTGGTGGCGTGCATTCTTTAAAATATGGAGCAACTACAAATAATTTATTAGGTATCCAAGTGGTTTTAATGGATGGAACCGTAACAAGATTTGGGGGGAAAACTTTAGATTCCGAAGGCTATGACTTACTTGGATTAATGACAGGGTCCGAAGGATTGCTCGGAGTAATTACCGAGGTAACAGTTAAAATTTTAAAAAAACCAGAAGTAGCAAAAGCGGCTCTTATAGGTTTTTCAAGCATAGAAGATGCTGGACAGTGTGTATCAGAAATAATTGCAAAAGGAATAATACCTGCAGGTATGGAAATTATGGACAAGGCTTTAACTAAAGCAACAAATGACTATTCAAAAGCAGGTTATCCTGTTGACGCGGAAGCTATGATGATTGTTGAACTTGATGGTACAGAAACCGAAGTTTCAGAACTTATTAAAAGAGTTGAAGATATTGCAAAAAAAAATAAATGTTCAAGTATAAAAATTAATAAATCAGAAGAAGAAAGACTAAAGTTTTGGGCCGGTAGAAAAGCTGCTTTTCCAGCTTGCGGAGATTTAGCCCCAGATTATATGTGTATGGATGGATCAATACCTAGAGGAAAACTTGCAGAAGTTTTGAAAGAAATTCAAAGACTTTCAAAAAAATATGAATTACCAGTAGCAAATGCATTTCATGCTGGCGATGGAAATCTTCATCCATTAATTATGTTTAACGCTAACAATCCAGAACAATTAAGAAAAACTGAAGAGTTTGGATCGGAAATATTAAAGTACTGCGTTAAGGTCGGAGGAGCACTAACGGGTGAACATGGGGTAGGTATAGAAAAAAGAGAATTAATGTGCGAAGCTTTTAACAATACAGATATTAAACAGCAAATTGATATTAAGGTAGCACTTGACCCAAATTCATTGCTTAACCCTGGCAAGGTTTATCCTATACTAAGAAAATGTGCAGAAGAAGGAAGGGTTCATGTCCATGGAGGAAAAACAAAATTCCCAGACATTCCAAGATTTTAGCTCATCAGTTCTAAGACCTGACAAAGAAGAAACAATAGCTGAAATTATAAAGCACTGTTATAAAAAAAATATTCCATTAGAAATTTGTGGATCAGGTTCAAAAAAAAATATTGGAAGAAACTTTCAATCTCAAAAAACCTTAGATCTCTCTAATTATTCAGGCATTATTAAGTATGAGCCAGAGGAGCTTTACATAAAAGTAAAGTCAGGCACTCCAATCAAAGAAATTAAAGAAGAACTTGAGAAAAAAAATCAACACTTAGCTTTTGAACCTACAGATTTTGGTCCATTATTTAAGGGGCAAGCTAACGAAGGAACAATAGGAGGTGTTCTCTCATGTAATTTTGCAGGTCCTAGAAGATTTAAAGTTGGGAGTGCTAGAGATCATATTTTAGGCTTCAAAGGAGTAAATGGAAAAGGTGAAATTATCAAGTCAGGAGGAACAGTAGTAAAAAATGTAACCGGGTATGATTTAAGTAAATTGATTACTGGATCATTTGGAACTTTAAGCGTGTTTACTGAAATATCAATTAAAGTTTTGCCTAAGCCTGACTTAACTAAAACTTTGATAATAAGTAATCCCCATTTAAAAAAAGGATTAGAACATCTTAGCGTAGCACTGTCATCATCATGTGACCCATCAGGAGCTGCATTTTATCCAGAATTTTTTCAAGACAAGTTTACATTTAACGATCTAACAACAAAGGGCCCAATCACAGCGATAAGAATAGAGGGATCAAAACTATCCATTGATGAAAGAATTAAACAATTGATTAATGAGCTTGCTGTAGACAAAAAAGAAATATCAATTTTAGATCCAGAACAGTCTAATATTTTTTGGGAAAAAACTAGATCCTTAAATGTTTTTTCAAATCTAAAAAACAACTTACTCAGAATAATAGTGCCTGGTAGTGAAGCATTTGATTTAATTAACAAACTCAAAATTTATAACATAAAGTATTTTATTGATTGGGGAGGAAATCTAGCTTGGGTACAATTAGATCAATTAAACTCTAACATCTTAAAAGAAATTAAAACTATAGTAAAAAATTTAGGAGGTTATTTAACAGTTATTAAGGTTGATGAAAGTTTAAAAGCATCAATTGATATTTTTACAATTGACGTTGTTAAATATAAGATATCTGAAAAAATTAAAAAAGGTTTTGATCCTAAGAGAATTTTAAATCCGGGTAAAATGTATACAGGAATATAATGCAAACAACTTTTTCAATAGAACAATTAAAAAATAAAAATAATAAATCCACAGAAGAAATAGTTCGTAAGTGCGTTCACTGTGGAATGTGTAACGCTACATGTCCAACTTATCAAATTTTAGGTGATGAGTTAGATGGTCCAAGAGGAAGAATTTATCTAATTAAAGATATGCTTGAAAATAATAAACCAGGCAATGAAAAAATAGCTAAGCATCTTGATAGATGTTTGTCTTGTTACGGGTGTATGACGACCTGTCCTTCTGGAGTTAATTATATGCATTTAATTGATCATGGAAAAAATCACTTAGAAAAAACATTTAAGAGACCAATAATTCAAAGAATTTTTAGAAATTTTTTATCTTTAACATTACCTAACCCAAAAGTGTTCAGAACTTTAAGCGTGTTAGTTAATATTGTGAGGCCTTTAAGTTTTATTTTTCCAGAGTTTATTAAAAATTCTATGAAATTAATGCCACCTACACTTCCAAAAAAAACTTTAAGAACACAAAAAATATATTCTGTTACGAAAAAAAAACCAGTAGCTAGAGTGGCTTTACTTACGGGTTGTGTACAGAGAGTAGTCTCTCCTGAAATAAACGAATCAACAATTCGTTTGCTTAACAGACACCATGTCGAAGTTATTGTGCTACCAGAGATTAATTGCTGCGGGTCTTTAGATCACCATATGGGTAAAGAAAAAGCAGCTCACAAATTATTCAAAAAAAATATCAATCTTTGGTATGACGAATATTTAAACAATGGATTAACAGCAATTATTAGCAATACGTCTGGATGTGGTACAACTTTAAAAGATTATGGATTTATTTTTCGAGATGACAAAGAGATGAAGAAAAAAGCAAAAAAAATTTCAGAATTAACTAAAGACGTAAGTGAATTCTTAGATAATGACATTAAACTAGACTTTAAAAAAAATGATAAAACTTATAAAATAGCTTATCATTCACCTTGTTCGATGCAGCATGGTCAAAAAGTTCATCAACAACCTATAAACTTAATTGAGAAGACGGGCAACAAAGTTTTAAATATTCCAGAAGGCCATCTATGTTGTGGTTCTGCTGGGACTTATAATATTCTTCAACAAAAAATTGCTAAGACATTATTAAAAAATAAAGTTGAAAATATTGAAAAAGTTAACCCAGATTTTATTTCGACAGGAAATATTGGTTGTATGAGTCAAATCTCTAGTGGTACAAATATCCCCATTGTTCACACTGTTGAAATTATTGATTGGCTCACAGGTGGACCAAAACCCAACAAGTTGAAAAGTTTATGAAAAAAAAAATCTTAGTCACAAGAAAACTTCTGATAGAAAATGAAGAAAAGTTAAAAGAGATTTTTGATGTTAGATTAAACAGCAAAGATGAACTATACACGTCAGGTAAAATTTTAGAACTATCAAAAGATTGTGATGGAATTTTAAGTGCAATTACAGATCAATTTAATAAAGAATTAGTAGAAAAACTATCACCTTCAGTTAAAATAATCGCAAATTTTGCAGTAGGTTTTGGCAATATTGACATTAATGCTGCGATAAAAAAAAATATTGTTGTTACAAATACTCCGGAAGTATTAGACGATTCTACGGCGGATATTTCAATATTATTGCTTTTAGGAGCGTCTAGAAAAGTTTTAGAAGCAAGAAGAGCCGCTGAACTTCAAAATTGGAAATGGTCTGCAGATTTTATGTTAGGTAAACAAATGTCAAATAAAAGACTAGGCATACTAGGTATGGGTAGAATAGGTAGAGCTGTTGCTAAAAGAGCCAGAGGATTTAACATGGAAATCCATTACCATAATCGTAGTCAACTTTCTAAAGACCTTGAGGAAGGTGCTATTTACCACAAAACAATTAAAGACTTATTTAATTGTAGTGATTTTTTATCTATCAACTGCCCCGCAACAAAAGAAACAAATAAAATAATTAACAAAGAAACAATCGCGTTTCTTCCAGACAACGTTGTTATAGGAAATGCCGCTAGAGGTGATGTTGTGGATGATGAGGCAATGATAGAAGCACTTAAATCAGAAAAAGTTTTTGCATTTGGTTTAGATGTTTACAATGGTGAACCAAAAATTCATCCTGAATATTTAAAATTAAATAATATTTTTCTATTACCTCACTTAGGAAGTGCAACTAAGAGAACTCGTTGGGACATGGCATACAGAGCTACTCAAAATTTAGAAGATTTTTTTAGCAAAGGGGTGGCTAAAGACAAGGTAAATTAATACAACTTATAAATGCATTAGTAAAAATATCTAAACAAAATCACAATATCTTAAGCAGTATTTTATGGTGTATAAAATACTTATTTTATCGAGACTCCCCGTTTGTTTTATGCTTAAATTCTAGAACGTTAAACATATGTTAAAAAAATAAAAGGAGACAAAATATGTCTAAAAAAGAAAAAATGCTAAAAGGAATTAAAACTCCTTCAAGACGTAAATTCTTTAAAGTGGCTGCAGCAACGGGTGCAGCAGCAGCAGCTTCAGTTGCAATGCCTAACATTGCATTCGGAGCCCCTATGACTTTAAAGATGCAAGCAGCTTGGCCTTCGGGAGCTAATATATTTTTCGAAATGGCTGGCGACTATGCAAAAATGGTAGGCGACATGTCTGGTGGAGAACTT
>Ga0307986_10000302_pt1 | contig 36375 bp, 34 predicted proteins | sample EllFjometageno82_FD_203170 | JGI IMG/M metagenome (GOLD analysis project Ga0307986, IMG submission 203170) | Marine microbial communities from Ellis Fjord, Antarctic Ocean - #82 | ecosystem: Environmental > Aquatic > Marine > Unclassified | place: Southern Ocean | collected 2014-10-09 | reverse complement strand
CTAATATATGATCAGACATTAATTAATTTTTCCAACAACCTTTTCTAATATTTCTTTTTGTTGTGCAAGGTGTTTATTGAGATTTCCTGTCGCTGTTGATGCAGATGGTCTTCTTCCGATATATTTAACATTTTTTTTCCCATAATTGATAATTTCTAGAGTTCTATCGATATAATTTTTGACTGTATTCCACGCACCCATATTTTTGGGTTCTTCCTGGCACCAAAAAAAGTCTGCGTTTTTAGCATATCGTTTTAATTCTCTTCCTAGTCTTTTTACTGGGAAAGGGTAAATTTGTTCTAAACGGATAAAAACAACTTCATTATTTTTTGTTTTCTCTCTAGCCTCGACTAAATCGAAATAAATCTTTCCTGAACAAATAATTACTTTTTTTATTTGACTATCTTTTTTAAGTCTAATCAATTCATATTCACTTATGTATGCTCGGTCAGGTAAAACTCTATGAAAAGATGTATCTTTTGCAAAATCATTTATATTCGAAACACATTGTTTGTTTCTTAGTAAAGATTTTGGGGTCATAATTATTAATGGTTTTCTGAATTCTCTGTGCATCTGCCTTCTTAATGCATGAAAATAATTAGCTGGGGTTGTGCAGTTTACTACTTGAATATTATCTTGAGCACATAGTTGTAAAAATCTTTCTAATCTTGCGGAAGAATGTTCTGGACCTTGACCTTCGTAACCATGTGGTAACAGCATTACTAAGCCACTGGCTCTGCCCCACTTAGATTCTCCTGAAGTTATGAATTGGTCAATAATTATTTGTGCACCATTGGCAAAATCTCCAAATTGAGCTTCCCATAAAACTAAAGTTTCTGGTTCCGATAAAGAATACCCAAACTCAAACCCTAACACTGCTAGTTCAGATAAAAGGGTATCTATTACTTCAAATTTTTTTTGATTTTTTGAAATATTGTTTAAAGGAATATATCGATCATGACTATCTTGATTTCTAAGAACAGAGTGTCTTTGACTAAAAGTACCTCTTCCGGAATCTTGACCTGACAACCTAACGGAAAAACCCTCTTCTAAAAGAGTGCCAAACGCCAAGGTCTCTGCAGTCGGCCAATCAATGGGGAGGCTTTCTGTAAACATTTTCTGCTTATTTTCAAATATTTTTTTTAAAGTTTTGTGTATATTAAAATTATTTGGAATAGTTGTAATTTTTTTTCCAATTAAATTAATTTTTTCTTTGCTAACACCACTAATGCCTCTTCTGTCTTTTCCAGGTGTTGGAACAAATCTTGACCAAACACCATCGAACCACTTTAATTCTGGTTTGTAGTTTTTTGATTCAACAAATTCTTTTTCAAGGTATGACTTAAAGTCACTTACTTCTTGCTTTACTTTTTCTTCAGAAAGAAGCTTCTCTTTTATTAGTTTTTCAGAGTATATTTTAAGGGTTGTGGGATGAGACTTTATTTTTTTATACATTAGAGGTTGTGTAAATGAAGGCTCATCACCTTCATTATGTCCAAATCTTCGATAACAAAACATGTCAATTACTATATCTCTGTTAAATTGTTGTCTAAATTCAGTAGCAATTTTTGCACAATGTACCACTGCTTCAGGATCGTCTCCATTAACGTGAAGAATAGGAGCTTGGGCAATTTTTGCTACTTCACTTGGGTATGGTGAAGATCTTGCAAACCTAGGAGACGTTGTAAAACCAATCTGATTATTAACAATAATATGAATTGTTCCACCTATATTGTGACCTGGCAATCCTGACATTGCAAAACATTCAGCTACTATTCCTTGTCCTGCAAATGCAGCATCACCGTGAATCAAAACTGGGATAACTTTTTTTCTTTTTGGATCGTTATGAAAAAATTGTTTTGCCCTTACTTGTCCTAATACTACAGGATTAACTGCTTCTAGATGTGAAGGGTTGTCAGTTAAACTAATGTGTACAAGATTACCATCAAACTCACGATTTGATGATGCACCTAAATGATATTTAACATCTCCTTCAAAATCTCTTTTAGCCGCGACAGCACTCCCAAAAAATTCATTAAAAATTGCTTTAAATGGTTTTCCCATAACATTAGATAAAATATTTAATCTACCTCTATGCGACATGCCAATCTTAATTTCTTTTACTCCTAAATTACCTCCTCTTTTTATTATTTGTTCAAGCGCAGGTACTAAAGATTCTCCACCATCTATTCCAAATCGTTTTGTTCCTACAAACTTGACGTGTAGATATTTTTCAAATCCTTCTGCCTCAATAATTTTGTTTAAAATTGCTTTTTTTCCATTCTCTGTAAAAGTAACTTCTTTTTTTGGTCCTTCTACTCTATCTCTAATCCAGTTTTTTTCATCCGGATCACCCATGTGCATAAATTCATAACCTATATTTCCAGAATAAGTTTTTTTTAAAATAGTTATTATTTCTAAAAGAGTTGCTTCTTGTAGTCCTAAAACTCCGTCTAAAAATATTTTTTTATTAAAATCATTTTTTGTAAAACCGTATGTTTCAGGTTTTAGTTCTGGATGTTCTTCTCTTGTCATTAATTCTAGCGGATCAAGTTTGGCGATCAGGTGTCCTCTAATTCTATAAGCTCTAATTAACATTATAGCCCTTATAGAATTTTTTGCCGACTCCTCAATTAAAGGGAGATCAGTAGCTCGATTCTCTTTTAACGAATTTTCATTTAATAGATCTTCTAAATCTACATTATTTTCTTTAGTTTTTTTTTTTGGAGACCAACTTGGTCCTTCTAAAGTTTTAGAAATAACATCTTTATTTTCTTTTAGACCATCAAAAAATTCTTTCCACCCTGCGGGTAATTTGCTTGGGTTGTTTAAATAATCTAAATAATATTCTTCTATAAAAGCAGAATTGTTGCCGGCTAAAAAAGAAGTTTTTCTAAATATATTGTTGTCTTGAGATGATGACATTTTAATACCTCATAATAACATATATATATCTTAATTAACTATTTAGTTTTTCAAGCAATGTTTTACCAATATCTGCTGGAGATTTTGAGATTGTAATTCCTGCTAATTTCATTACTTCAATCTTGTCTTCTGCACCGCCTTTTCCGCCTGATATAATTGCTCCCGCGTGCCCCATTCTTCTTCCTGTTGGAGCCGTAAGTCCTGCAATAAATCCAACTATAGGTTTTTTAATCTTTGATTTTTTTATAAATTCTGCAGCTTCTTCTTCTGCGGAACCACCAATTTCACCAATCATAATAATAGATTTAGTTTCGTCATCTTTTAAAAACAAATCAAGGCAATCAATAAAATTGGTTCCATTAATCGGGTCTCCACCTATGCCAATACAAGTAGACTGGCCCATTCCATTTGCTGTAGTTTGAGCCACAGCTTCATACGTTAATGTTCCAGATCTAGAAACAATTCCAACAGATCCTTTTTTATGTATACTTCCTGGCATTATCCCAATTTTGCATTCATCAGGAGTTATAATTCCAGGACAATTTGGTCCTACTAAACGACTTTTACTTTTGCTTAAAATCTGTTTTACTTTAATCATATCTAAGATTGGTATTCCTTCAGTGATGCAAACAATTAATTCTATTTTAGATTCAATGGCTTCAATAATAGCGGATGCTGCAAACTTTGGGGGCACATAAATCATTGTTGCACTTGCTGATGTAATTTTTTTTGCTTCTTCAACTGTATCAAATACGGGAAGACCAAGATGTTTTTGTCCACCTTTTTTAGGTGTAACTCCACCTACTAATTGGGTTCCATATTTTAAGGCTTGTTCTGAATGAAATGTTCCATGTGTACCTGTGAAACCTTGGCAAATAACTTTTGTGTTTTTATCTACTAATATGGACATCTACTTTATTGCCTTAACAATTTTTTTGGCTGCATCATTTAGATCGCTGGCTGATAGAATTTTAATACCAGATTTATCTAATATCTCTTTTCCTTCTTTAAAATTAGTACCTGCTAATCTAACAACAAGAGGCACCTCTAAATTAGTTTCTTTTGCTGCATCAAGAACACCTTGGGCAATTACATCGCATCTCATTATTCCGCCAAATATATTAATTAAAATTCCTTTAACATTTGTATCTGAAAGAATTAATTTAAAAGCAGCAGATACTTTTTCTTTTGTAGCACCTCCTCCCACATCTAAAAAATTTGCTGGTTCTTCTCCATATAATTTTATTATATCCATGGTAGCCATGGCTAATCCAGCTCCATTCACCATGCACCCGATAGATCCATCCAGTTTAATGTAAGCTAAATCATTTTTACTTGCTTCAATTTCAGCTTGTTCTTCTTCGTTCAAATCACGTAATTGGAAAATTTCTGGTCTTCTAAATAGTGCATTGTCATCAAAATTCATTTTTGCATCCAAACACACGATTCTTCCATCTTTTGTAATTATGAGAGGATTTATTTCTATTAAAATTGCGTCTTTTTCGATTAGTATTTTATATAGAGCTTTAATTAGCTTTTGTGCAATTAATTTTTGTTCACTGTCAAAATTAAATGGTTTTATTATTTTTTCTATTTCATCGGCGTCAACATCATTTTTAAAATTTATTTTATTTGTAATAATCTTTTCTGGTGTCTCGAACGCTACTTTTTCAATATCCATCCCTCCTTCAGTGCTGCTTATAAAAGCAATTTTTGAACTTGCTCTATCTACTAAACATGACAAATAAAATTCTTTTGCTATATCTGAAGCTTCTTCTATGTATAATCTTTTTACTTTTTTGCCGCCAGGGCCTGTTTGAGGTGTAATTAAATTCATACCAAACATTTTTTCTGCTCCAACTTTTAATTCTGCAATACTTTTTACTAATTTTACTCCACCCCCTTTACCTCGACCTCCAGCATGAATTTGAGCTTTTAAAACAAATTCTTTGGAGTTTAATAGTTTAATTTTTTCGTCTATCTCATCTAAGGAAAATATAACTACTCCTTTAGAAACTGGGGCTCCAAATTCTTTTAACAATTCTTTTGCTTGATGTTCGTGAATGTTCATTGTTTATTTTTGATTAGTTAATTATATTTAATTTAATTAATTTTGTATTATACTAAATTTTAATTAACAACAATTCTTATGAAACTATTTAATTATAAGTCACAACAAGTAATAATTTGGGGGTTTTTTTTCTTATTTTTTTTAATAGGTTTGTTTACATATAAAGACTATGGAATTGGTATAGATGATAAGTTTCAACGTCTAAATGGATTTTATTGGTTAGATTATATATTGTCTTTCACGCCCTTTGAAGATCTGAAAAATATAACAAGCTTTAAATTGAATCAAATCTCTGGTCCAGCGTTACCTTCTGTAGAGCTTCATCAAAAATATGGTATTTTGTTTGACCTACCTGCTTCATTACTAGAAGTTTTATTTAAAATTGATGACTCTCAAGACTACTACTACTTCAGACATTTTTTTAATTTTATTTATTTTTTTATAGGTTCAATATTTTTTTTTAAAATATTAAATCAAAGATTTAAATTTAATGTAAGTTTTTTTGGGACATGTCTCTATATATTAACACCACGAATTTATGGAGATAGTTTTTATAATATGAAGGATATAGTTTTTATGACTTTCTTATCCATATCAATATATTATTGCTTTAAGTTTTTTAAAAATAACAGTTACAAAAACATACTAGTGTTTAGCTTTTTTACTGCGCTAACTTTACAAATGCGTAATTATGCAATTTTTTTACCTTTAGCTTTTTCATTTTTTTATTTTCTATCAGTTTTATCAAAGCCTTCTGATATTAAATTTATAAATAAATATATTGTTTATTGGATTTCGACTATTTTAATTTTATTTATTACCTGGCCTTACTTGTGGAGTAATCCATTTTCTAATTATGTAGAAATTTTTAGTATGACGGACTGGTTGTTAGAAATTAAAATATTTTTTAATGGTAAATACCTAACAAATAGTTACTTGCCCTATAGTTATATCTCAACATGGATTCTTATAAGTACGCCTATATTGCATCTTTCTTTATTTCTAGTTGGTTTTTTATTTGTATTTAAAAGATTTTTTATAAAATTTTTGAATGTTAAAGAAAAACAAATTTTTTATGATTTTTGGAGAGGTAAGAACGAAAAAAAAGATCTTTTCATTCTTATAAATTTTACTGTTTTATTTGTTTCGTTAAGTTTTTTGCAAATTAATTATATTAGTACATGGAAATATTTATACTTTATTAATTTTTTTATAATTTATATAGCAACTTGTGGAATTAATTTTTTGTTTATTTTATTTAAAAAGAGATTTTTTATATATCTAAATTTCTTATTAATTTTTTCTTTTCTATTCACAATTTCAAGATTAGTTGTATATCACCCTTATCAAGGATTGTATTTTAACAGTATTGTTACTAATAAATTTAAAAATGACTTCGAGGTTGATTATACAAGTTTATCTGTTATCGAGGCTTTAAAAATAATTTTAAAAAGGGAACCTAATAAAAAAAATATAAAAATTGCAGCGGCTTCTTGGACACCCATCGAGAGGGGCGTTGAGTTGCTAGACTTAAAAGATAGAAAAAGATTTGAGCTTTTGGGACAGCAATTTAGTCTTGCAGATTATATATATACAAATAATATTTCTGAAGTTGATAAAACTGTGAATAATAAATACAAAATACCTTCAAATTTTGATAAATTGTATGTACGTAAAATAGATGGTGTAATAGTATTTGAAATCTATAAGAGGAAAAAATAATGAAAATATTTATTTATAAAACATTAACAATATTTATTTTGACTGTATTATTCTTTAATCTAACTCTTGGAATAAAAATTAGAGAATTTAAAAGTGAATTAAGTAATTTAAAATCTGATGAAAATATAAAAATGATAAAAAATAAACTAAGATCAGAAATAAAAAATGCTATTAGTAAAGAAAAGTATCTAAATCAAGAAGATGCGCAATTAATTAAAGATTTCATAGAAAAGATACAACAAGAAATTAAATAAGTTTATTTATGATTATATTTTTTTACCAACAAATATAAATTTTTAAAAAGCCTAATCTTTTTTCCAATTAATGTAAATTTAGCTTTAGTCGTATAAAATTTTACAGCTCTGCTATTTGGAGCCTCACAAACTATTAAATTAAATTTATAGTGTTTATAATAGATTTCCTTCAGTAATTTATTAAAAAATGTTTTTCCAATTCCTTTTGATTGGTAATCTTTACTTATTGCCAATAGATTTAAATTAAAACTTTTAAACAAAATATTTAATTTTTTTTTATTTAAAAGTATTAAATCAAATTTAATAATAGCAATAATAATATTAATTATAGAAATAAATTTAAAATTTATTAATAAATTAGTCAATATCCTAATCTTAATTTTTTTAAACTCTGATATTAAGTAACTAGAGTTCTTGGCAAGCAAAGCATATCCGATAATTTTACCGTTCATTTGGCAGCTATATAAATATAAATGATCAGATTCTATCGCTATATTAAAGTATTCTTTGACTATTTTTTTACTTAATTTGGAAAGAATTGAATTATTATTTTCTTTTTTAAGTAAGTTAAATAAAACTTCAAATTCATTTTTAGATACTTTTTTTTTATGAAGCTTAACCTTTAAAAGGTTATTATTTTTTTTCATTAAAAAGTTCCTGGCATTTTAATATTGTTAGTTTGGTTGAGTATTTGTCAATATTTTTTCTATTAAAACAACTTTTTGATATGTAATTATAAATAAGTTCGTTTAAATCCTCGTCATTTAATACGCTAGATCTAAAAATATATATTTCTTTAATTGAGTTATTTTTTATTTTTTTTACTAAGAAATTTTTATATTTAAAAAAATATTTTGAATTTTTTTGAGGATAACTAATATTATCATAAGTTCTGCTGGGTGCATAAAGTTTCTCATTCATCAAAGATGAAAAAAAGTTATATTCGCTAATAATCATTTTACGTTTCTTGTCATCTTTAAGAAGTTTCAAATAATTTTTTAAATTTTCAATTTCTTTTTGAGGATTGTCAAAATGAGGTGATATCCAAAACAACCCAGCAAATTTTTTATCAAGCGTTGATGCATCAACTGCATCCCTAATGTTTGTGTTGCTTAACTCGTGAAATTTTCTCTCTATGTTAAATTTAATATGATACTTTGTTGTGGCAGCTAAACAAATTATTAAAAAAATACCCATTAATTTTTTTTTATTTTTTATTTTACTTATTTCTACAAAATATAAAAAAAACCCTGTCAAGAAAGGTATTAAAAAAAAAATATAAATTTGGTTTTTTGTATAGATTTGATGAAAAATAGTTGTAGAAGCAAAAATAATTAAAACGATAAAAAATTTAAAACTTTTAGAGTCTTTATAATTTTTTATCTTTTGTAGATTGTAAATATTAATCACAACAATCGGAATTAATACTAAATATATAAATTTAAAATCTAAAAAAATATTATTAAAATTTAATTCATGCGCACTGTATCTGTTTGTTCCAATAGATTGAGGAAATAAAAATATTTGAAAGATAAAATCATTGATATTAATTTCTTGATAAATTAAAAATACCAAAAGAAAAAGCAAAAAAGATATTGCACCAAATATATAATACAAAAAAACTTCTTTTTTTTTGTATTTTAAAAATAAATAGAAATTAAAAAAACTAATTCCCATAATTGTGTATATAGAAGGTACTTGTTTTGAAAAGAAAGCAGCACACAGTAAAAAAGCTACAAAAAACCAGTATCTAGGCTTTTCTTCATTAATTAAAAAAATTAATAAATAAATTGATATTAGCGAAAAGTATGTAGCGTGCAAATCTAAAAAAGGTGTTCCACTTATTGGGTATGCAAGAAAACTGATCGATAATGAAATAATAATACAATGAGTTTTTTTAATTTTAAGATTTTTGAAAATAAAATAAGAAGATACAACAATGATGCAATTAAATAGAGACGAATGAATTACATAGGCATACCAATTATTTCCAAAAATATGAAAAAAAATTGCCTGTATAAAATCTATCAAGAAACCATGGACTATCCAATAATCTTTTACTGGTAATTCACCAAGTAGAATTCTGTAACCATTGTCATAATGTATGAATGTGTCAACTGGGTAAACACCGTTTGATGCGACATTGAAATTTATACAAAAAGATACAACTATAAGAATTATAGAAATATAAAAATCTTTATATTTAATTTGTTTTAGCATTAATTATTGTTACAATTTAGAGTAATAAATTTCTATATTTTTAACAATGAAATCAATATATTGGAATGAGATTTTAGGGTGTGCCGGGAGACAGATTAATTCTTTTTCGTATCTTTCTGCATTAACGCATTTTTGCTTGATTCTAAACATTTTTTCACAGTTATAATAGTGTTTAAACCTTATTTCGATACCTTTGTCTAAGAGGTATTTGTTTAAATTTTTTTTATCTTGAACTAAAATTGGGAAATCTAAAAAATTTTGATAATTTTTATCGACAATTTTTATTAGATTAAATTTTCTATCTTTTATTTTAGATAGTTTATTTGAATAGTATTTATGTTTTATTTTTCTTAGGTTAAAAAGTTTTTTTCTGCGATTTTTATCTTTTAATTGATAGTAAGTCATGCCTATAGATAGATTGCTTATTTTTGTAAAATAGTATTTGGGAAATTTTATTTTGATTGATCTTAACGAAGGATAAAATAAATACAAAATAAATTTAATATTATATTTATGAGAAAATTTAATAATATGAACAAATAAATATTTATATAAAAAGTTAAAAGACATTAATTTTAATATAAAATAAATTATAACTTGTTTGATTAAAGGTATGTAAAAAAAATTATTAAGTTTAATTTCTTCTTTATTGTAGTATTTTATAAAATCGAGGTTATTTGTTGAGGCCGCTCCTCCATAAAAAGAGGAGATATTCTTCATAATATTAAAACTATAAATTGTATAGTCTCCTAAACTTCCCGAATAGAATCTAATACCTCTTTCATTTTTATAGTTATCAAAATAAATAGCATTATCTTCTATTAGGGTAATCTTATTTATTTTGGCTATTCTTTTAATTTCTTTAGAGTCATTATAGCTATTAAACATATTTGTTAAAACTATAGCTATTGTCTTGTTGGAAATAGTTTTTTTTAACTGACTAATATCTATAAAACCGCTTTGATAATTAAGATCACAGAATTTTACTTTTAAATTTAAATTTTCTGCAACATTCACCATTTCTGGAAGATTATATGCACAAAAAATTATCTCATTTTTAGTACTTTTGTTTTTAAGAAACTTTAAAATAAAATAAAAAGCAACTCTACATTGACTAAATAAAGCTGTGAATTTTTTGTTTGATTGTTGTGATATAAAATTTTTAATTAATTTATCTTTTTTTGCAATTTGATTGTTTAGAAATAAACCAGAGAAAAAACTTGATATTCTTAAATAAATCCATATTCGAAACATTTTATATATTTTTGCCGACTCTTCTGGAATTAGCCATGATCAACCCTAATGGATATTTATTAATTTTAAAATTTAAAACAGAACCATCTATCAAATAAATTTTTTTATTTTTATGTAGTTGACAATTTTCATTCACAGATAATTGACTTTTTTTTCCCATTAAAATAGTTCCAAAGTAGTGAAAGTCTGCTCCGTAACCAGGAAAATAACTCACAAAAAAAGGTAGGATTTTTTTGGTATTGATTAAAAACTTATAAATCATTTTATTTACTTTTTTAAAAAGTTTTTTAGTATTCTTTTTTTTTGAATAAACTTCATACATATCCTGTTTTTTTTTTATATAAAGATTTCCGTACTTTGGTTCAAAAAAAATATTCGAAAAAACAAAATATTCTCTTAATAAATTTAAAAAAAATTTAAAAGGAATTAAAAAAAATTTAAATTTAATCATTGCATCAATAATAACTTTATTTCCAGGTCTAAAATCAGCTGTAAATAAAAAAGGTGTTTTTTTTGGCTTCAGGTGTAAATGTGAGGGCTGAAATTTCATTTTATTTCTCCATTTTTTTTTTGAAAAATATAATGAAAATATTCTCGGGTGATGATTTATTTTAACTTCTTTAGTAATATTTAAATAATTCATAATTAATTTTGTTGTTATTAATGTACCACATCCTAATATTAATTTTTTAGTTATAAAACTTTTTTTTTGATATCCGTTAGAACAGCATAAAACTAAACCATATTTATGATTCTTAATTTCTTCTACAAAATAGTTGTGGAATATAATTTTTTTTTTATTTAATTTTTTTTTATAAAAATTAAATGGAGTTAATTTATCTTTATTTTCATTTATTTGGTCTAACTGTACTTTCACTTTATTTTTTTTTTGAAAAGCTAAAATTGGTTCATCTAAAAACAAATTTTTATTTTTTCTAAAAAATTTTTTATCTATATATTCATTTTTTACATATGGATTTTTGACTTCAGTATTTAATTTGCCAATTAAATTACTTTTTTGGAAAATTTCAACGAATGAATCATAGATTTTTTTTTGCGTTTTTTTTGTTAAATAAGCAATATCACCCGATATGTTTTTATCTATTTGTAGGCCCCAATAATTAGATAAACCTCCGAATTCTAGAGAACCAAAAAATTTACTTTTTGTGTTTACTAAAATTTTATTAAAATAAAAGTAATCTTGTACTTCTTTTTCAACGCCTATCATTTGTGGAGGTAAAATTTTGTAAATGTGCTCGTTATTGGTCTTGGATATTTTTTTTTTACTTTTATTAAATGATATAACGTCTATCTTTTTATGTTTTTCTAAAAAAGCTTCTATAAAAGTTAGGCTTGATAACCCCGAACCCACTACTAAAATGTCATATATTTTATTTTTCATATTTAGAAAACACTAAAAAATTTATAGTTTGTGTGTTTACATTTATATTATAGTGCAGTGTCTATTTTTTTTGCTGCATCAAATAAATCTTTTACTGAATTTATTGAATTTTTGAAATTATTTTTTTCTTCGTTGTTTAACTTAATTTCAATAATTTTTTCTACTCCATTTTTTCCGATTACTGCTGGTACACCGGCATACAAATGCTTTACATCGTATTGACCATCTAAATAAGCAGCGCATGGTAATTGTTTTTTTAAATCTTTTAAATAACTTTCAGCCATCTGCACTCCGGAAGCTGCAGGCGCATAATAAGCTGAACCTTTTTCTAATAGTTTTACTATTTCAGCACCTCCATTTTTCGTTCTTTGTACGATTTTCTCTAAGGTTTCTTTTTTAAGCTTGCCGTCTTTAACTAATTCTAAAACTGGTTTTCCATTTACGTTGGTATGATTAAGCATTGAGACCATAGTGTCCCCGTGACCACCTAAAACTAGTGAATCTATCTCGTTTACAGATACTTTTAGTTCTTGTGATAAAAAATATTTAAACCTCGATGTATCAAGAATACCTGCCATACCTACAATCATATTTTTAGGAAATCCTGAATATTTTTGTAATGCCATAACAATGACATCTAGAGGATTTGTAATACATATAACGAAGGCTTTTGGTGATGTATTTTTAATTCCTTCTGCTACTTGTTTAATAATTTTTAAGTTTATTTCAAGAAGATCATCTCTTGTCATCCCGGGCTTTCTTGGCACCCCTGCAGTAATAATTATTACATCTGAATTTTTTGTATCCTCGTAGTTGCTTGTTCCTTTTATATCTACATTGAACCCGTCTACCGAAGAAGATTGTGCTAAATCTAAAGCTTTACCTTTCGCTATACCTTCTGCTACGTCAAATAAAACTACATCTCCTAATTCTTTTAAAGCTATTAAGTGAGCTAATGTTCCCCCGATTTGCCCTGCTCCTATAAGTGAAATTTTTTTTTTCATTTTATTTCATTGTTGGCATCACAAATTCTGGATCAGATCTGAAGCCTGAGGGCCATCTTGATGTGACTGTTTTTAATTTAGTGTAAAATCTCACACCTTCTGGACCATGCATGTGTTGATCCCCGAATAAAGATCTTTTCCAGCCTCCAAAACTGTGGAATGCCATTGGAACGGGTATTGGAATATTAATGCCAACCATTCCTACTTGTACTTTGCTAGCAAATGTTCTCCCCGAGTCTCCGTCTCTAGTAAAAATAGCTACTCCGTTTCCAAACTCATGATCATTAACTAATTTTAAAGCTTCCTCAAAATTTTTGGCTCTTACAATAGATAATACGGGCCCAAAAATTTCTTCTTTATATATTCTCATATCTTTTTTAACGTGATCAAACAAACATCCACCTATATAATAACCGTTCTCGTAGCCCTGTAGTTTTAAATTTCTTCCATCAACAACTAGCTTTGCTCCTTCTTTGACTCCAATATCTACATAACTTTTTACTTTTTCTAAATGTTCTTTTGTGACTAATGGACCCATCTCTGATTTCTTATCCATACCTGAGCCTATTTTTAATGCTTCAACTTTTTTAGCTAAATTTTCAACTAACTTATCACCTATACTCCCAATTGCGACTGCAACTGATTGTGCCATACATCTTTCTCCAGCCGAACCATAAGCAGCACCCATCAAACCATTAACCGCTTGATCTAAATCACAGTCAGGCATAATTACAGCGTGGTTTTTTGCTCCACCTAATGCCTGGACTCTCTTTTCATTTTTTGCGCAATTTTCGTATATATATTTTGCAATTGGTGTTGACCCCACGAAACTTACAGATGACACATCTTTGTTGTTGATTATAGCATCAACAGCTTCTTTATCTCCGTTGACAACATTGAATACTCCTTGTGGTAATCCTGCTTCTAAAAATAATTCTGCTAGCTTGATTGAGCAAGATGGGTCTTTTTCCGATGGCTTTAATATAAAAGTATTTCCACATGCTATAGCAACTGGAAACATCCACATTGGAACCATCGCGGGAAAATTGAAGGGAGTAATGCCGGCACAAACTCCAAGGGCCTGTCTTAAAGACCAACTGTCAACATCTGTTCCAACATTTTCAGTAAATTCTCCTTTTAATAGCTGGGGAATTCCGCAGGCAAATTCAACAACTTCTAATCCTCTGATAATTTCTCCTCTTGCATCGTCAAATACTTTCCCATGCTCTGAAACTATAATCTTAGTTAATTCTTCAAAATTTTTTTCTATAATCTCTTTAAATTTAAACATCACTCTTGCTCGTTGAAGGGGAGGTTTTTTTGACCAAGAAGTAAATGCATTTTTTGCAACTTCTATAGTGTCATCCATGTCTTTAGTGGAAGCCAATCTTACTTCAGCGGATTGTTCACCAGTTGCGGGATTAAAAACTTTTGATGTTCTTTTTGAATCTCCTAAGAAATTTTTTCCGTTTACGAAGTGTTTAATGATATTCATAAAGGTAATGGAATAATTAAGGTTTTAGGTTGTTGCAAGCATTTTCTTAATTGAACTTATAGCTTTGGCTGGATTAAGTCCTTTTGGGCACGAATTAGTACAATTCATAATAGTATGACATCTATAAAGTTTAAGTTCGTCAGCAACTTTTTTTAATCTTTCTTTTTTTTCTTCATCTCTACTATCATTGATCCATCTATAAGCCTGCAATAATACAGCTGGACCTAGATATTTATCTCCATTCCACCAGTAACTAGGACAAGATGTAGAACAACATGCACAAAGTATGCATTCGTAATGGCCGTCTAATTTTGTTCGATCTTTCTCAGATTGCAAAATTTCTTGTTTTTCTTTTCCTGTTTGTGTTGTCTTCAGCCAAGGTTGTATAGATTCGTACTGTTTGTAAAGACCGGTTAAATCTCCAATTAAATCTTTAATAACTTTTAAATGAGGAAGAGGATAAATATTTAATTCTCCTTTAATGTCTGTGTGAGATTTTATACAAGATAATGTATTAACACCATCAACATTCATTGCACATGAGCCACATACTCCATGCGCACAAGATCTTCTAAAAGTTAACGAAGAATCAATTTCATTTTTAATTTTAAATAATATGTCTAAAACTTTTGGACCACAGTTGTCCATGTCAACTTCGAAAGTATCAATTCTTGGATTGTGATCATTAGATGGTTCCCACCTGTAAATATTTACTTTTTTTAAATTTGAAGAGTTTGTTTTATCTTTGTAGTATTTGCCTTTAAGGATTTTAGAGTTTTGTGGTAAATTAAGCTGTACCACTTTTAGTAGACTCTCTCTTTAGGTGGAAAATATTGTACATCATTTGTTAGTGTTCTAGCATGCACATCTCTATATTTTAGTGTAACTTTATCTCCATCTTGCCATGCTAAAGTATGTTTCATAAAATTTTTATCATCACGTTTTGTAAAGTCTTCTCTTGCGTGAGCTCCTCTACTTTCTTTTCTATGGTATGCTGATTCCAGTGTTGTTAAAGCCTGACTAATTAGGTTATCAAATTCTAATGTTTCAACTAGATCAGTGTTAAATATTAATGATTTATCTTGTACGGATAAGTCGTTCATGCCCTCAAAAGGTTTTTTAATCTCATCGATTCCTTGTTTTAAAGTTTTTTCAGTTCTAAACACTGCACATTTAGTTTGCATAGTTTTTTGCATTGCAGATCTAAGATCCGATGCTTTCGTAGCACCGTTTGAATTACGTATTTTATCAAATCTATCTAAACACTTGTCTGTTTCACTTTGAGAGACTTCTTCATGTACCGTTCCTGGTTTAACAAGTTCTGCTGCTCTTTTTGCTGCAGCTCTTCCAAAAACCACAAGATCTATTAATGAGTTTGAACCGAGTCTATTAGCTCCATGTACAGATACGCACGCCGCTTCTCCTATAGCCATTAACCCTGGCACAGTTTTTTCTGAACCATTAAGTGTTAAAACTTCTGCTTTATAATTCGTGGGTATTCCTCCCATGTTATAATGAACTGTAGGCACAACCGGTATCGGTTGTTTGCTTACATCTATGTTGGCAAAAGTTTTAGCCGCATCAGATATACCGGGGAGTCTTTCTTCTATAACTTTAGAATCAAGATGGTCTAAATGTAAGTGGATGTGATCTTTATCTTTTCCTGCACCACGTCCTTCGTTTATTTCAATCTCCATCGATCTGCTCACGACATCTCTTGACGCTAAATCTTTAGCGTTAGGTGCATATCTTTCCATAAATCTTTCGCCTTCGCTATTCACAAGAAATCCACCTTCTCCCCTTACGCCTTCTGTTATTAAAGTTCCAACACCATATATTCCAGTGGGGTGAAATTGAACAAATTCCATATCTTGTAATGGTAGACCTGCTCTTAGTATCATCGCATTTCCGTCTCCTGTGCATGTGTGTGCTGAGGTTGCGGTTTGATACACTTTTCCATAGCCTCCAGTAGCAATAATAGTAATGTGTGCTCGGAATCTGTGAATAGTTCCATCTAATAGATTCCAAGCGATGATACCTTTACATTCACCGTTTTTCATTATTAAATCTAAAGCAAAGTATTCTATAAAAAATTCTGTATTATGTTTTAAAGCTTGTCCATAAAGCGTGTGAAGTATAGCATGCCCTGTTCTGTCTGCCGCTGCACAAGTTCTTTGCACTGTTCCATTACCGTAATTTTTTGTCATACCACCAAATGGTCGTTGATAAATTTTTCCATCTTCGGTTCTGCTAAAAGGAACTCCATATCTTTCTAGCTCAACAACTGCTCTTGGAGCTTCTTTACATAAATATTCGATTGCATCTTGATCGCCTAACCAATCAGCTCCTTTTACAGTGTCGTACATGTGCCATCGCCAGTCATCTTCACCCATATTTCCTAGAGCAGCAGATATACCACCTTGAGCAGCTGAAGTATGACTTCGAGTTGGAAAAACTTTTGAGACACACGCTGTTTTTAGTCCTGCTTCTGATAATCCTACCGCAGCTCTTAGTCCAGAGCCACCTGCTCCAAGAACAACAACGTCGTATTCATGATCTATAATTTTATAAGTTTTCATTAATTTAAACTAAGTATACTCGATATTGTTATTAATGGGATAATTATAGCAAATACATATAGTATTTTGGTTGCGACATTTTTAATTTTTTTATCTTTTATATAATCCTCAAAAACTTCACTAATCGTTAAGCTAAAGAAAGAAAAAGCAGCAATTAGAAACAAAGAATATAAGGCTTTTGATGAAGTTTTAGAAAAAAAATTGACTATTTCTATGTAACTTTCATCGTAGATTGATGCTAAATTCACTATAAACCAAAACATCAATGGAATTAAAATAATTGAACTAAATTTTATTACTAACCATTTTTTCGTAGACTGGTGCATATTAAATAAGATTTTTTCCAAGTAAACTAATTAAAACAGTTAAAACCAGAGAACCAATTATAGTTATTATTCCTGTAATTTTTGAAATTTTTAGATCAAAGCCGTAACCTAGATCCCAAATTAAATGCCTAATTTCACTTAGTATGTGAAAACTGAATGACCAGCTCAAGCTTGTAATAAGCAATTTACCAATCAAAGATTGAAAAAAAAATTTTATAATTTCGTAATTTTCTTCACCAAAAAGTAAGGAGATACTCCATAAACAAATTAATATTATAGCTATACTATTTACCACACCAATAATTCTGTGGGCTATTGAAAGTATCATGGATAAATGCCATCTATAAATTTGTAGATGTGGTGACAGAGGATTTTTTTCGTACATTTTATTTAATATATTTTTTTATTAAAGCTTCAGCAATTTGTACTGTATTTAACGCAGCGCCTTTTAGCAAATTATCTGAGACAACCCATAGATTTAAAGCTTTTTTGTTTGAATTATCTTTTCTAATTCGAGAAATATAAGTCAAATAACTTCCTTCTGCTTCAAAAGGCGTTATGTATCCCCCATTTTTTTGCGTGTCTATAACTTTACAGCCAGGGGCTTTTTTTAATAAAGCTTTTACTTTCTGCAGACTATAAGATTTTTTAAATTCAATATTCACAGATTCAGAATGCGATGTTCTAACGGGTACTCTAACACATGTAGCAGTCATTTTTATATTTGGGTCTAGAATTTTTCTTGTTTCATTCTCCATTTTCAATTCTTCTTTTGTGTACCCATCTTTTGCAAACTTATCTATATGTGGAATTAGATTGAAAGCTATCTGCTTAGTAAAATTTTTTGATTTAATTTTTTTACCATTCAAAAAATCTTTTGTTTGACTAAACAATTCGTCCATAGGAACTTTACCCGCACCAGATACAGCTTGATAAGTCGAAACTACAACTCTTTTAATTTTAAATTTATCGTGTAGTGGTTTTAACGCGACAACTAATTGCGCTGTTGAACAATTAGGATTAGCGATAATATTAGTTTTTTTATAATTTTTTAAAGCACTTCCATTGACCTCAGGTACGACTAAAGGAATATTTTTATCCATTCTAAAGTGTTTTGAATTATCAATTACAATAGTTTGTTTAGCAGCAATAGAAGCCCATTTTTTTGCTATGATGCTCCCTGCTGCAAAAAAAGTTATAGTTGCTTTTGAAAAATTATAATTTTCTAATGCTTCGATTTTAATTTTTTTTTTTTTAAAAAATATTTTTTTTCCAGCACTTCTTTTAGAGGCAACTAAAAAAAGATTGTTAATTTTAAGTTTTGATTTTTCTAAGATTTCAATTGTTTTACGGCCCACATTACCTGTTGCCCCAACTATTGCAAAATTCATATTTTAATAACTTATTTTAATTTGGCTATAATTGCATCACCCATAATAGCTGTGCCAACTTCTTTTTTTCCAGCTGACATAATATCTTTTGTTCTAAGCCCATCATCAAGAACTTGTTGAACAGCTAAATCTAATAAATCTGCTTCTGCATCAAGTTCTAGCGAATATCTTAATGCCATAGATAAACTTAGTATACTTGCTATAGGATTTGCAATATTTTTACCTGCTATATCAGGTGCAGAGCCATGAATAGGTTCATACATTGCTCTCATTTTACCATTTTTATCTTTAGCTCCAAGAGATGCTGAGGGTAATAGACCTAAAGAACCTGTAAGCATAGCTGCTTCGTCAGACAGCATATCACCAAATAAATTATCAGTTACAATAACATCAAATTGTTTAGGGTTTCTTAAAAGTTGCATGGCACAATTATCTGCTAGCATGTGCTTGAGCTCAACTTTTTTAAACTCTTTGTCTTTTATAGCTTGGACTTCTTCTCTCCAAAGCATCCCAGCTTCCATCACGTTTGATTTTTCACAAGATGTAACCGTATTTTTTCTTTTTTTGGCGAGTTCAAAAGCGACTCTTGCCACTCTGTGAATCTCACTAGTTGTATATGTGTGAGTATTTGTTCCTTTTCGTTCTCCATTTTCTATTGGAACTATTCCTCTGGGTTCACCGAAATAAATTCCTCCTGTAAGTTCTCTTACAATCATTATATTCAAACCTGATATAATCTCAGGTTTTAAGCTTGAAGCATCTACTAATTGTTTAAAACATATAGCCGGTCTTAAATTAGCAAATAATTTTAATTCTTTTCTAAGTTTTAAAAGTGCACGCTCAGGTTTTTTGGAAAATTCTAGATTGTCCCATTTAGGTCCGCCAACAGCACCTAGAATAACAGCTTCACTTTCAAGAGCTTTGTAAAAAACCTCGTCAGTAATAGGGTTTTTATGTTTATCATAGGAGATGCCACCTACTAAATCTTCATCAACTTCAAAATCTAAAGATTTATTTTTATTTAACCATTCTAAAGTTTTTTTAACTTCTTTAATAACTTCTGGGCCAATACCATCCCCTGGCAACAATAATATTTTTCTTTTTTTAACTTTAATCATTATTAGTTAACCAAGGTTTTTTATCTTTAATTTTATTTTCATAATTTTGAATATTTATTGATTTTTCCAATGATAATGCAATATCATCAGTTCCTTCTATTAAACACTTCTTTTTAAATGAGTCCAAGTCAAATCTAATAGTTTTATTTCCATATAAAATTTCTTGTGTTTCAATTTTAATTTCGATATCCACCTCTCTTCTTGAGTACTCGGCTAATTCTTGGATATTTTTCTCATCTAAAACAATAGGAAGAATTCCATTTTTAAAACAGTTGTTGTAAAAAATATCAGCAAAACTTGGAGCTATTACACATTTAATACCAAAATCTAGCAATGCCCAAGGTGCGTGCTCTCGAGAAGAACCGCAGCCAAAGTTTTTTCCAGTTAGAAGAATTTTTGACTCGTTAAAAGGTTTTTTATTTAAAATAAAATCTTCTATTAGGTTTCCTTTTTCATCATACCTCATTTCATAAAATAAATTTTTACCTAAACCAGTTCTTTTAATTGTTTTTAAGAATTGTTTTGGGATGATCATGTCGGTATCAATATTTAATAGAGGCATGTGGACTGGTATGCTTTTTAAGGTGATAAATTTTTCCATATTATTGAAACTTTCTCACGTCTGTTAAATAACCATCAATTGCTGCTGCTGCTGCCATGCCTGGACTAACTAAATGAGTTCTTCCTCCACGGCCTTGACGTCCTTCAAAATTTCTATTTGAAGTGGATGCACATCTTTCTTTAGGATTCAATTTATCAGCATTCATTGCTAAACACATTGAACAACCTGGCTCTCTCCATTCAAAACCAGCTTCAATAAATACTTTGTCTAGTCCTTCTTGTTCTGCTTGGTCTTTAATTAGTCCAGAACCTGGCACTATCATAGCATTAACTGTTTTTGCAACTTTTTTACCTTTAACTATCTTTGCTGCGCTTCTTAAATCTTCTATTCTACCGTTAGTACAACTTCCTATAAAAACTTTGTCTATCTTAATGTCACTAATTTTAATATTAGGTTTTAAACCCATATATTCTAAAGATCTGTACATAGCTCCCTTACGCTCTTCATCTTTTTCTTTTTCAGGGTCTGGAACGTTTCCTGTTATAGACGCGACATCTTGAGGGGAGGTTCCCCAGGTTACTAATGGTTCAGTATCGCTTGCATTAATATTAATTTCTTTATCAAATTTTGAATCTTTGTCTGAATATAGTGATTTCCAAAATGTTAAGGCTTTATTCCAGTTATCTCCTTTTGGAGATTTTGGTTTTCCTTTTAAGTAATCAAAAGTTTTTTGATCTGGTGCTATCAACCCTGCTCTGGCACCCGCTTCAATAGTCATATTACAAACAGTCATTCTTTCTTCAACACTCAAATTTCTAATAATCTCACCTGCGTATTCAATAACATAACCTGTTCCGCCAGCTGTACCGATAGTTCCTATAATTTTTAAAATTACATCTTTTGCTGTAACACCTAAAGGTAATTTTCCATTAACATTTACTCTAAAATTTTTAGATTTCTTTTGTATTAAAGTTTGAGTGGCTAAAACATGTTCAACTTCTGAAGTTCCAATACCAAAAGCGAGAGCACCAAAAGCTCCATGAGTTGCAGTATGACTATCCCCACAAACAATTACCGTACCAGGTTGCGTAAAACCTTGTTCAGGTCCAATAATATGAACGATTCCTTGTCTCTTGTCGTTCATGTCAAATAGTTCTACAGAAAATTCTTTACAGTTATTTCTTAATGTGTCGACCTGTATTCTAGACTCTTCATCCACGATACCCTTAGAACGATCTGTTGTAGGAACATTATGATCTGCTACTGCTAAAGTTAAATCAGGTCTTCTTACCTTTCGTTGATTTGTTCTTAGACCTTCGAAGGCTTGTGGGCTAGTTACTTCATGTATTAAATGTCTATCAACATACAGTAGTTCGGTACCGTCACCTTGTTGGTGGACCATATGATCTTCCCAGATCTTATCGTATAATGTTTTGGGCATTGAAAAATATGTTATTTATTTTCTTTGCTCTCAGATTTTGTGTTTTCTGGAGCCTCTTCTGATTTTATTTCAGCTAGATTAATTTTTTCAGTTTGTCTTGCTACTATATCAACTCCAATTTTCTTTTTAATTTTTTCAGCTATTCTTGCAGACTTGCCTGTTCTGTCTCTTAAGTAGTAAAGTTTTGCTCTTCTTACCTTACCCGATCTAATAACTTTAATTGAATCAACTACAGGACTATACAAAGCAAAAGTTCTCTCCACTCCTACACCAAATGATATTTTCCTTACTGTAAAAGATGAGTTAATATCTCTATTCTTTTTAGCGATACAAACTCCTTCAAAGTATTGAATACGTTCTTTTTTTCCTTCAACAATTCTAACTCCAACTTTTACGGTATCCCCAGGGCTAAAATCTGTAATTTTTTTAGTTGTAAGAATTTTGTTAACGGCTGCTTTATTTATATCTTCAATATTTTTCATTTTTTGTATTTAGTAATGTATTTTTGCCATAAATCTGGTCTTAGGCGTCGTGTTATAGCCTCAGATTGAGCTAAACGCCACCCCTTAATTTTAGCGTGATCTCCTGATAAAAGTACTTCTGGAGGTATTTTTTTTCCCCATTTTTGAGGTTTTGTGTATTGAGGATATTCCAACAAATAATTTTCAAAACTTTCTTCTTGAATAGAGAGTTTATTTCCTAAAACGCCAGGTAATAAACGAATGATAGCATCAAGAAAAGTGAATGAAGCTGTTTCTCCACCAGATAAAATATAATCTCCCAAACTTATTTCTTCAATATTTCTCGTTTCTAAAACTCTTTGATCTATTCCTTCAAAATGTCCGCAAATAATATTTAAATTTTTTAACTTACTAAACTTCTTAGCGATTGTTTGATCAAACTGTTTTCCTTTTGGTGATAAATAAATAGTTTTTTCTTTTTTTTTTTTACTAATTTTTTTATCTAAAGCATCACCAATGACATCTGCTCTCATTAGCATACCGTTTCCGCCTCCGTATGGTGTATCATCAACTGTTTTATGTTTGTCTTTAGAATAATCTCTAATATTTATTATTTCTAAAGACCATATTTTTTTTCTTCTCGCTTTTTTGTAAAGACCTATATCTAGTGGGCCTGGAAATAGTTCAGGATAAAGGGAGAAAATTCTGACATTTAACATTTTATACCTTCTACTAGTTTAGTCCTTTTTTGGTTCTGTTTTAGGAGCTTCTGTTTTAGGAGCTTCTGTTTTAGGAGCTTCTGTTTTAGGAGCTTCTGTTTTAGGAGCTTCTGTTTTAGGAGCTTCTGTTTTAGGAGCTTCTGTTTTAGGAGCTTCTTTGTCGTCAGTTTTTTTTCTGTCTTTTTTAGGCACCGCTTTTAAAGGATTGCTTCCTGCTTTTGGCATTGGCATGATTTGGGCTTCACCTAAAATTCTTGAAACTCTTAATGTTGGTTTTGCTCCTTTGCTCATCCAATATTTAACTCTTTCAGCTTCAACAGAAATTCTTTCCTTTTTATCTTTAGGCAGAAGAGGATTAAAAAATCCTATTTTTTCTATAAATCTCCCATCTCTTGGAGCTCTACTATCTGCAATCACGATTTTATAAATAGGTCTTTTTCTAACTCCACCCATTGATAGTCTTATTTTTAGCATTGGTATCCTTTCATTTTAGTTTTAATTGATTTAATAATTCATCAGGTATGACTCCTGATGGGTCCGTTTTGCCTTTTGACATCTTTTTCATCATTTCTGTGGTCATTTTGAACTGTTTTAACAACTTATTTATTGTTGAGACGTCAGCTCCAGCTCCAGCAGCTATTCTTTTTTTTCTTGAGCCATTGATTACTTTTGGTTTTTCTCTTTCTTCTTTTGTCATTGAAAGAATAATTGCTTCATTTGTGCTAATTATTTTTTCGTCCATAGAAGCGTTATTCATTTGCTCTTTAATTTTACTAACTCCAGGTAAGAGAGACAAAACTCCTTCCATTCCTCCCATTTTTTTCATTTGTCTAAGTTGAGAGAGGTAGTTATCTAAAGTAAACAATCCTTTTTTAAATTGCTCTTCTGCTATCTTTAATTTTTCTTCATCTAAGCCTTGGGATGCTTTTTCAACAAGAGTAACAACATCACCCATTCCAAGAATTCGATTAGCTATTCTTTCAGGATAAAATAGCTCCAGGTCATCAATTTTTTCACCAACTCCAATATATTTAATTGGCTTATTCGTAATATACTTCATGCTTAAAGCTGCTCCACCACGCCCATCCCCATCTATTCTAGTGAGAATAATGCTCGAAATATCAATTGTATTATCAAATTCCTTTGCGACATTAGCTGCAATTTGGCCAGTTAAAGAGTCTGCAACTAGAATAGTTTCAGTAGGCTTAACAAGTGTTTTAATCTGCTTAACTTCATTCATCATTATTAGATCAACTTGTGTGCGTCCAGCAGTATCAAAAATAATTACATCTGAGTTATTAAGTGTTGCTGCACTTAATGCTCGCTTTGTTATATCTAAAGGTTGTTGTCCGTTAATTACCGGTAAATGATTTATTTCATTTGCTTCAGCTAAAACTTTTAATTGCTCTTGTGCAGCAGGCCTATAAACATCTAAACTAACTAACATAACTTTTTTATTATGTTTTTTTTCTACTAGCTTTGCTAATTTTACAGCACTCGTTGTTTTTCCTGATCCTTGTAAACCCACTAAGAGTATACAAGCCGGTGGTGTAGAATTAAAATTAAGTTCTTGATTTTTTTCTCCCAGAAAATTTACTAATTCATCATAAACTATCTTTACTATCATCTGCCCTGGGGAAATTGATCTCAGAATCTCTTGCCCAAAAGCTTTTGGTCTGATTCTTTCAATAAATTTTTTAGTTACTGAAAGTGCTACATCAGCCTCCAACAAAGCTAAACGTATTTCTTTTAAGCCCGCATCAACTTGCTCTTCGTTTAAAGAGGGGGATTTTTTTAATTTAGAGAATATAGTCTCTAATTTTTTTGTTAAATTTTCAAACATTTTGTAGTCACACAACACCAAGCGCACTAGTGGGCGAACCTTCGCTGACTAGTGTCGATCCTCTTATTTCTAAGAGCACCGCAAAAACATATGTATTTGCGGAAAGTGGCTGAAGCTACAATTTGGGGTTTTAAAAGTCAACGAATAATTATACTAATCTCTTATTATGGCACTGATTAATGCTTTTAGAATGAACGGTTTGGGTAACAACTTTATTATTGTTGATAGAAGAAAAAACTCAATAGACATATCTAAAGAGAAAATAATTGAACTAGGTAATCGAGTATCTTTTCATCGTAATATTAGATTTGATCAACTAATATTTATCGAAGAAGAAGTTAATAAAGCTTTTCCAATTACTATTTTTAATTCAGATGGAAGTGAAGTAAGTGCATGTGGAAATGGAGCCAGATGTATAGCTTACTTTTTGAGCAAAGATTTAAATACAAAGACAATTAAATTAAAAACAAATAATAGATTACTTGACGCTAAGATTGTTGGAGATTCTGATGTTCAGCTTGAAATGGGGAAACCTATATTTGATTGGGATAAAATTCCATTAATAAAAAAATTAGATCACGATAATATAACTTTAAATATTGATGATAAAATTTTTACTGACGGATTTTGCTTGAATGTGGGGAATCCGCATGTAATTTTTTTTGTCAAAGACTGCTTTGAATATGACCTTAAAGTATTAGGTTCTAAAATTGAAAATCATGAACTATTTCCTGAAAGAACTAATGTTACATTTGCACAAATAAATGATAGAAATAATATTACAGTAAATGTTTGGGAGCGCGGTGCTGGATTGACAAAAGCATGCGGCACAGCAGCTTGTGCTACAGCAGTAGCGTCATCTATCAAAAAACTAACAGAAAATGATATCAATATTAAATTTGAAGAAGGAAGTTTAAATATAAAAATAGATAAGAGTTTGAACATTTCTATGACGGGTCCAGTTTCAGATATAAGACATACTAAACTTGAGATTTAAAATGAGTTTATTTGATAAGTTTAAAACAGGCCTTAACCTAAGTTCTTTAAATTTTTCTAAAGGTATTAAAGATATTTTTTCAAAAAAAAATATAGAAGGTTCAATTTTATCACAGTTTGAAGAACTTCTGATAAGTGCGGATGTGGGTGTTGAAAGTGCAGCTGAATTAAAAAAAGAGTTTGAAAATTTAAAAGTTGACAAAAACTTAACAGACACACGTCAAATTGTTAAAATTTTAACCACTAAGATTTCTGAAACGTTAATTCCCTACGAAAGAGATTTGCTTTCTTTAAGTTCTAACAAGCCAACAGTCATCGTTGTATCTGGTGTCAATGGTGTTGGTAAAACAACTACAATTGGCAAACTTGGTAAATTTTTTAAAGATTATAAAAAATCTATAATTTTTGGTGCTGCCGATACTTTTAGAGCTGCTGCGATTGAACAATTAGAACTTTGGTCTAAAAAAATAAATGTGAATATTATTAAGTCTGAAACAGGCAGTGATCCAGCCTCAGTGGCATTTAAAACTGCAACGTATGCCAAAGAAAAAAATATCGACATAGCTCTAATAGACACCGCAGGAAGAATGCAAAATAAAAAAAATTTGATGGATGAATACAAAAAAATATTTAATGTTTTAAAAAAAATAGACGACTCTTTCCCCAATGAAACTATTCTGATTTTAGATGCAACCACAGGTCAAAATGCCTTAAATCAAATAGAAGAATTTAGTAAAATACAAAAAATTACAGGTCTGATTATCACTAAACTGGACACAACTGCTAAGGGTGGAATTGTTTTAGCTATTTGTAAGAAATATAAATTACCAATATTAGCTATAGGCATGGGAGAAAAAGAAACCGATCTATATCCCTTTAATGCTGAATATTTTGCTAAAAGTCTTTTTCAATTAAATTAATTTACTTTGTCTTTTGCCGCACCCTTTGTAAAAAAATCTTCTAAATTCTGTGTAGCTCTGTACGCCATATCCCAACGAGTTCTTTTAGTTGCGCTACCTAAGTGAGGTAATAAAAAAATATTATTTAATTTTAAATATTCAGGGTGAATTTTTGGTTCCCCGTTGTAAACATCTAAACCAAATGCAAAAACTTTTTCTGATTTAAGTGCTTCAATCATTGCTTCATCATCTACAACATCACCTCTAGCAGCATTCCCTATAACGACATTGTCTGGAAGAAACGCTATTGTTTCTTTGTTAATTATTCTATTTGTTTCTTTTGTTGCAGGACAATTAATAGATAAAAAATCGCTGCAATTAAATAAATCTTTAACTGTTTTATGATAAATAGCTCCTCCCTCGAGGTCTTTAGAAAGTTGACTTCTATTGTGGTAATGAATTTCCATATTAAATCCTCTGGCTCTTTTAGCAACGGCTCTACCTATTCTACCCATGCCTAATATACCTAATCTTTTATTTGACATTTGTTTACCTAACATAAAATCTGCAGACCACTTCCAGTTTTGGAGTTCAGCAGCTCTTCTTGCTTCTAAAACTTTTCTAGATGCTCCTAAAAGTAATAGTATTGAAATATCAGCAGTAGAATCATCTAAAACTTCAGGCGTATTTGTGACAACAATATTTTTTTTAGCTGCAGCATTAACGTCAATATTACCAAAGCCCACTGCAAAATTTGCGATTATTTTAATTGAGGGGGGTAGTTTTTCTATTAAGTCTTTATTAAATTGATCTGTAATAGCACTTAAAATTCCATCACAGTCTTTTGATAATTCTATGATTTTATCTGATGTATATAATTTATCTTTATTGTTTAATTTAACGTCAAAAAGTTTTTTTAACTTTTCTTCATTTTCTATCAGAAGTTTTCTTGTAACTAATATTTTTTTTTTCATAAACTTTTTAACTTGTTGGGTTTTGGCCCACCTGTAAGCCAATCAATAATTTCAACCGTATGAACAATAGGTATATTAGTACCACTGGAGATTTGACTCATACAACCAATATTTCCTGTCGAAATAAAGTCTGGTTCAACTTTTTCAATATTTTTAACTTTATTTGTTAATAATGTCTTAGCAATCTTTTGTTGAAGAATATTATAAGTACCAGCAGATCCACAACATAAATGGCCTTCTGGAATGTTTAGCACTTCATTCCCCGTCTTTTCAATTAAGTTTATAGGTTGTTGGTGAACATTTTGACCATGCTGCATTGAACAAGGTGAGTGATAAGCTATTTTGTAGGTCTTCTCATTTTTTTTAAAATTTAGTTTAATATCTTTATCTAAAAATTCGCTGACATCTTTAGTTAATTCTGAAATTTTTTTTGCTTTTTTTTTCATCTCTTTATCGTCTCTGAAAATAAATCCATAATCTTTTAAGGTAGTGCCACAGCCAGATGTATTGCTAATAATTGCTGTTAATCCACTATTTAAATATTCATCATACCAAAGATTAATATTTTTTTTAAATAATTTGTGAGCTACTTTTTCTTTACCCATATGGTGGTCTAAAGACCCGCAACAATTTATCTCTGGTAGCACGATAACCTCAACGTGGTGTCTATTAAGCAAACGAATTGTTGATTCATTTATTTCAGGAGAGACTACTCTTTGTACGCAACCGGTAAGCAAAGCAACTCTTGCTACTGGTTTTTTTTTTATAACAGAATAAATTTTTTGTATTTTTAAAGTTTTTTTTGGAAGCTTAGCTGGCATTAATTTCATAGAGTTTTTAATAAACTCTGGAAAAATAAAACTTAAAGGTCTCACAATATTAACTAGCGCGCTTAAAACTCTAAATACTTTTGGGTTAGGTAATGTTAATGATAAAAAGCTTCTAAAAATTCTTTGAATTATTGGCCGCTTAAATGTTTTTTCTAGATGGTTTCTTCCGTGGTCAATTAAATGCATATAATTAACTCCAGATGGACATGTTGTCATGCACCCATAGCATGATAGACATCTATCAAGATGTTTAGCTATTTTTTCGTTACCTGGTTTATTGTTTTCAAGCATATCTTTAATTAAATAAATTCTTCCTCTTGGACCGTCTAATTCATCTCCTAAAATTTGATAGGTTGGACATGTTGCATTACACATACCGCAATGAACACATTTACGAACTATTTCTTCCGTGGACTTATTATTTTTATTTTTTAGTTGTTCTGGTGAAAAAATTGTCTGCATTATATTCCTGTATACATTTTACCTGGATTTAAAATTCTTTTAGGATCAAAGCTTTTTTTAATTTTTTCAGATATCTTATATTTTACATCATCAATTGTAAAAATATCAATTGATGCTTTTAAACTTTCATCAACCTTAATAACTGTCAAATAACCACCTAAATTTTTTACTATAGTCTTAATCTCTTTTAATATACTTGAGTTTAATTGATCTAATTGTACCCAGACTAAATTTCCTCCCCAATCTATAAAATACTTTACGTTATAAACTTTTAGTTTATTAATTAGATCAAATGCCTCACTGCTAGGTACGATTATTCTAAGTAAATTATTTTTTAGATTTGAAAAAACATTCAAGGATCTTGTTTTTTCCCAAAAAATACTAGACTGCTCAGGATCTAAAATTGATATTTCTTTTTTTTCTACAGATAGTTCATTAATTAATTGTTTAATTCTTTCGTCGATAGATAGTTTTGATCCCTCTATTCTTATTGCTGTGATTGGTCCTTTTGTTGTTAGATCATTAAATGTAAATTGGTCTTGAAAAAATTCTGGATAAAATACAGCTCCTGATGGATCACATGATGAAGATAGTGCAGCACCAAGATTTTCTAATCCTTTTTTTAAATGAGGATTACTTATAATCAGTGTTTTGGTTAAGTCAGGCTTGGGCAAAACTTTTATTGATATTTCAGTAAATACGCTTAAAGTTCCAAAAGATCCAGTGATCACTTTACTTAAATCATATCCAGTTACATTTTTAACTACCGTTCCTCCAGACTTAATAATTTCACCTTTTCCGTTTACTCCTTTGAATCCTAAAATATGATCTCTAGCACTCCCAACTTTAAATCTTCTGGGCCCTGCAAAATTACACGAGAGTACACCTCCTATTGTTCCTTCATTAGTTTGCCCTTCAAACAATGGGCCAAAATCTATAGGTTCAAAAGCTAAGTGTTGATTATTTTTTTCAAGTTCTTCCTTAATTTCTTTAATTAGAGTACCTGACTTTACTTTTATGTAAAGCTCTTCCGGCTCATACTTGATGATGCCTGAATAATTAGAGAGATCTACTGTTTTTTGAAACTGAAAGTTTCTTCCAATATTTTTTTTGGAGCCTGAACCACAAATTTCTAATGGAATATTTTTTTTATAACAGTACTTTATAATTTCAGCTATTGTTTCTTCTTTATCAGGTTTTAAAACCGATGAACTAAAATCTTGGAATGTCTGGGAATTTTGTTTTTCCTCCATGGACATGAACCCTTCCTTCTTCTGCACATTTTCTTAATATTGGATAAACTTTACCAGGGTTAAGCAATGAATTTGGGTCGAGTGCTACTTTAATATCTATTTGTTGTTTAATATCATTAGCGTTAAAAGCTTCACACATTAATTCTCTTTTTTCTATACCTACCCCATGTTCACCTGTTAGTGCTCCTCCGACTTTAACACAGTACTTTAATATTTCTGCACCAAACTCTTCAGTTTTTCTTAGTTGCTCTGGTTTGTTAGCGTTAAACATAATTAATGGGTGAAGATTTCCATCTCCGGCATGAAATGCATTTGCTACTGGTAGTTCATATTTTTTTGAAAGCCTTTGAATTTCTTTTAAAACTTCGGCAAGTTTTCCTCTTGGTATTGATCCGTCCATGCACATATAATCTGGAGCTAGATCGCCACAAGCAGGGAAAGCAGCTTTTCTTCCGGCCCAAAACTTTAGTCTTTCTTCTTCTGATTTATTAATTTTTATACTTGAACATTTATTTCTTTTAGCGATATCCTCAACTCTTTTAATCAATTCTGAAACTTCAGTCTCTGTACCATCAAGTTCAACAATCATCATGGCTTCCGCATCGACAGGATAACCTGCTTTTGAATAATCATTTGTTGCTTTAGTTAATGCTTTATCCATAATTTCCATACCTGCAGGTATTATTCCTTTGGCAATTATTTCTGATACACATTGTCCAGCATCTTCTATACTTGAAAAGCCTATAAGAGCTGCTTTTACTACTTCTGGTTTTTTTAGAATTTTAACTGTTACTTCAGTAATTACTCCGAGTAATCCCTCGGAACCTGTCATCAATCCAAGTAAATCATAGCCTTCTGAATCTAAAGTTTTTCCTCCAAATTTTGTTATAGTTCCGTCCATTAAAACAACTTGGATACCTAATAAATTGTTTGTAGTCGCTCCATATTTTAAAGAATGCACACCACCAGAATTTTCAGCAACATTTCCACCAATTGAACATGCTATTTGACTTGATGGATCTGGAGCATAATAAAAATTTTTATCCTGTACAGCGTTTGTAATTGCTAAATTAGTAACACACGGTTGTAGAACAACACATTTATTTTGATAATCAATTTCTAATATTTTATTAAATTTTCCCATACCTAATAAAACACAATCTGCTAAAGGCAGTGCGCCTCCTGATAAACCGGTGCCAGCACCTCTTGGCACAACCTTAATTTTATTTTCATTGCAATACTTGAGAATTTCACTCACCTGCTCAACCGTCTCTGGTAAAACAACTAGAAGTGGTTTTTGCTTATACGCTGCAAGAGCGTCGGTCTCGTAAGGTCTGACTTCGTCTTCATGTGAAAGAATGTTCTCACTTTTTAAAATTTTATTTAAGTCTAAGGCTATTTTATCTTTACTAGATAAAATTGATTTATCAACTTTAGGCATTTGAAGAGTTGTCATTTTATAATTCTATAATTTTTAAGACGTTAGGTCAAAAAACAACGCTACTTATCCAAGCATTTTTTTGATCTTTTCAAGGGCTTTTTCAATATTTTCCATCGAAGCTGCAAAACTAAATCTTACATAGTCAATTGAAGTTTTACCAAAAGCAGTTCCTGGTACAATTGCTACTCCAGCTTCATGCATGCATTTTTTTGAAAATTCTGAACCATTCATACCTGTCTCTATTACTTTAGGAAAGGCATAGAATGCTCCCCCTGGCATACTGCACTCGATACCTGGTAGATTATTTAATCCTGAATGAATAAATTTACGTCTCTTGTCAAATTCTTTCATCATATTGTCAATAGGCTCGTCTGAACCATCTAAAGCAGCTATGCCAGCAAACTGGGAAGGTGCATTAACACATGATACACTATTAATAATTAATTTATTTACGTGTGGGATTAATTTTTCTGGCCATACGCTCCAACCCATTCTCCAGCCCGTCATAGCGTAAGCTTTGCTCCATCCGTCTAAAACAATAAGTCTGTTTTGTAGATCAGGGTAATTGAAAAATGTGGGCATCTCTTTACCGTCATAAATTTGACGGCTATAAATTTCATCACTTAAAATTGCAACTTGGGGATGCTTCTTAAGCCCTTCTGCCAAAAAATCTACTGCTGGTTTTTCTACAAAGCTTCCTGTTGGATTGTTAGGGTTAATTAATATTAGCAGCCTAGTTTTATCTGTAATTAAAGACAAAATTTTTTCTGGGTCAAATTTTAAATCCTTATCTTGTGTTAAGTCATAAGGAACTGCTTTTGAACCTGAGTAATTAATCATAGACTCATAAATTGGAAATCCAGGTGTAGGATGAATTATTTCAGCTCCTTCTTCACCAAATATTGAAATTGCATAAAACATAGTGGGTTTACCGCCCGGCATTATCAAAACTCTCTCAGGATCCACGTCTTTATTGTAAAGTTTTTTAATTTTTCTTGTTACTGCCTGTCTACACTCTAAAATACCATTAGATAAAACATATCCATGATGGCCATCATCTAAGGCCTTTTTTGCAGCATCCACGACATGTTGCGGAGTTTTAAAATCAGGTTGACCCAAACCAAGATGAATCATTTCTTTTCCTTGTGCTTCAAGTTTTTTTGCTTCGGCTAATATACTAAAAGCGGACTCTGTTCCTAATCTTTCTAAATTTTTAGCCAATTTCATATTTAATATATCTTATTATTTTTTCATCAATATTAGTAGAATTTATTTCTTTTAGAACAGGAAACATTGCCACAACATTTTATCTATAAATAATTTTACTTGGGTTTAAATCTTTTATACTTTTGCATCCCATTAAAATCATATCTCTTCTAATTTCATCTCTCATTCTTTGTAGAACCATTTCTACTCCTTTTTGTCCCCCGGCACTTAAGGCAAATAAAAAACCTTTTCCAAAGCTGCACGCCGTTGCACCCATAGCTAAAGCTTTTAAAACGTGTGTGCCTCTTCTAATTCCACCGTCTACAATAATTTCAATTTTTCCCCCAACAGCATCAACGATCGCAGGTAGTTGATCGAAGGGTGAACGCGAACCATCTAGTTGTCTACCACCATGGTTTGAAAGCATTATTGCGGAGGCACCAATATCAACTGCTTTTTTTGCGTCTTCAACAGACATTAAGCCCTTCAAAGCAAATGGTCCATTCCAACGCTTAACGCAATACTCAGCATCTTTCCAACTCATTGCCGGATCGTACTGTTCATTAATATATTCCATTACTCCTTTTGCGATACTTGAGCCTTTTTTAGTAAAATGAGCAACGTTTGCTAATTCAAATTTTCCGTGGGTTAAATAATTTATGGTCCACGTTGGATGAGCAGCAAAACTTATCAGACTTTCTAAGGTAAGTTTTGGTGGAGTTGTGAAACCAGTTCTATGATCTCTTTCTCTGTTTCCCGCAACAACTGTATCAACTGTCAAGCACAAACCCTTAAACCCTGAACTCTTACACCTATCTATTAAATTATCAGTAAGTGCCTGGTCTTTATGAATATAAAGCTGAAATAATTTTGGCCCATCTGAAATGTCTGAAATTTCTTCAATAGATGAGGTTGCCATTGTTGACATGCTATAGAATGTTCCAAATTTTTTAGCTGCTCTGGCCGATGCTTTATCCCCATCGTGATGATATAATCGCTGCATTGCAGTTGGAGATAAAAATAGAGGCATATCAATTTTTTGACCAAAAACTTTAACAGAAAGATCTGGTTCACCTACACTAGCTAAGATATTTGGTACTAAATCACATTTAGCAAACGACTCTGTATTTCTTTTAAGCGTTGTCTCATCATCAGATCCACCATCAATATAGTGAAAGATTGGCGAAGGAAGATTTTTTTTTGCTAATTTTCTAAAATCCTCAATATTATAACAATCACTAATAGACATTTTAAATTAAAACTTTTTAGAAAAATTTAATGTTTGATTGTCTGAGCCTGGGTTAACATCGCCCCAGTCATTGTTTGAGATGTGACTATAGCTATAACCAATGTTAGTATTTTTAAATAAATCCAATCCAATCTTTATTTGTGATTTAAATTCAAGTGCACTGCCTAAGTTTTTACCGTCACCAGCTTCATAATAACCTGGGGCGAAACTTGGTGAAATATTTATTGGTCCTAAATTGTAATCTGCTTCAATACCTGTGTACAAATAGACTGAACTTTTTTTAGTTACAAATCCACCAGTTGTAGGTGAGAATCTTCCAAGCCATGTATTGCGAAATAAATTTTTATTTTTATGTTCTATTCCTACTAGAGTAGTTTTATCATCACCTTCTTTATCGATCGTATCAAAAGTTCCAGTATAAAAAGAAATATTTTGAGGAGTGTCATCTTTATAAGAAGGACGCTTATTTGATTTAGTAATTCTTTTAACCTGCTTAGTTCCCTCAACACATTTTGCGTCAGCCATGGTTGATACTTCCTGGCCAAATAGTTTGTCTAAGTTTGCTTCTAATTTATCGCCAATCCCTCTCTTATTATTACATGGTTGACTGATTGTTTGTTTAGATGTTGTTTGTTTGGATGTTCTTTGTATTACTCTTTCTTTTTTTTTTTTCGCTTTTACATCAGCACCAGATTCTATTTCTTTACCGAATAGTCTATCTAACCCACGCTCCAGTTTATCTAAAGGTCCTGATAAGGCATGATTATTTACCATAAAAAAAGTAGCTAAAAAAACTGTTATTAAAAATTTCATTTTTTCAAAAATACTACCTAAAGTTTAAAAAGTACACATTCAATTAACCTTATTATACTTGTTTTTTCGGAATATAAAAAAAATAATGAAACCACCAAGAACTAATACTGCGTAGGGCAACGTCCATAATAAAAAGTTATTTTTGTTAAAAGATGGTTGATAAACAATCCATTCTCCATATTTGCTAATTAGAAAACTATAAATCTCATCATTAGTTTTTTTTTCACTAATTAAATCTTGCACTACAAGTTTTATAGTTACGGCAAAGTCTGAGTTAGAATCGGCAATTGACTGACCTTGGCAAATTAAGCACCTCAAGTTTTTATAAATTTCTGATGCTCCTGAATAGTTTTCATACGCGTACAAAGATACAAAGAAAGAAAAGTAAATAATAAGAATAATTTTTTTAATTTTCATTTTATTAAATCTAAAATTTCATTATATTGATTCTGATCTATTGGGCCAATAATTTTTTTTATAATATTTAAGTTATTGTTAATTAATATAGTTTCAGGAATCCCGTAAACACCAAATAGAACTGATGCTTTTCCATCAGAGTCTTTTCCAACAAAATGGTAGGGATTGCCTAACTCATTTAGAAAATTATTAGCATTTTTTTTTTTATCTTTAAAATTTATGCCTATAATTTTAATTTTTTTATTTGATAAATTTAATAAATATTTATGTTCAGTTCTACAAGGAGCACACCATGACGCAAAAAAATTAATTAATGTAAATTTATTATTTTTTAAATCTTTTTCTGAAATTGATTTATTTTCATTATTTATTTCAGTGAATTGAAAGTTACTAATTCTAGCTCCAATAAGATTTTTAGTGTCATAGTTATTATTTTTTTTTAATCCTTGCCAAAAAACAAAGAGACAAAAAATAACAAAACTAAAAATTATTATTTTTAAAATACTAACTTTCATTTTTTTTAAAAATTAAATGTATAAAACTGCCAAGAGCGATCATTATTGCTGAGATCCAAATCCAGACCATGAAAGGTTTTTTTTGAAACTTAATATTGTAATAATCAGACCTAGATACATTGCTCATTGTTAAGTAAAGATCTGAGGTAATTTTCGTTTTTATGGCAGCTTCATAAGTCAAAGTTTCTGGGTTAGAATAAATTCTTATTTCAGGATCTAAATATTCAACTAAATTATTTTTAAGATTTGTTAATTTGAAATTACCAATAATTGCTTTGTAATTTTTACTCTCTTTTATTTTCATACTCTCAAAATCAATTTCATAGTTATTTGTTTTTTTAATTTCACCGACTTTTAAATTAAAATCTTCCTCAAGAGAAAATTGATGATTAATACCAATAAAAAATACAAGTAGCCCAAAACCTAGATGAGAAATAATTCTTGATAACTCAGGTTTGTTTTTATGGTCACTAAATCTTTTAATATCTAAAAGTGAGTTTAAAATTAAGAATATTGATGCTATAAAAATTAGA
>Ga0307986_10000301_pt1 | contig 36406 bp, 35 predicted proteins | sample EllFjometageno82_FD_203170 | JGI IMG/M metagenome (GOLD analysis project Ga0307986, IMG submission 203170) | Marine microbial communities from Ellis Fjord, Antarctic Ocean - #82 | ecosystem: Environmental > Aquatic > Marine > Unclassified | place: Southern Ocean | collected 2014-10-09 | reverse complement strand
TGAACTTCTTTAGCAACCCTATCAACTAAGTCCTTCATTATTCTAATCTCAGCTTCAGTTGAAACAAGTGGAATCATGATTTCTGGAAATGCTGATTTAATCTTTTTAATCTTTAGTTCTGATAGAGCTTCAAAAATTGCTCTACATTGCATTTCATAAATTTCTGGGAATGAAATCCCTAATCTACAACCTCTATGACCAAGCATAGGATTTTGTTCATGCAATTCATTAATTCTAGATTCAATTTCTTTTAAAGGAAGACCTACAACTTTTGCAACATCGTTAATTTCTTTTTCAGTTCTAGGAAGAAATTCATGTAATGGTGGATCTAGTAATCTTACAGTAACTGGGAGACTGTTCATAATTTTAAATATTTCAATAAAATCTTTCCTTTGGTGTGGTAAAAGCTTTTGTAAAGCTTTACTTCTATCTTCTGTTGTTTTAGATAAAATCATTTCTCTAACTGATAAAATTCTTTCCTCATCAAAAAACATATGTTCAGTTCGACAAAGACCAATGCCCTCAGCCCCAAAGTCTCTTGCTGTTTTTGTATCTAACGGTGTTTCAGAATTAGTTCTAACTTTTAGTTTTCTAAATCCATCTGCCCAACTCATTAGTTTTGAAAAATCTCCAGAAATTTCTGGTTTAACTGTTGCTACTTCTCCTAAAATAATTCTGCCTGTTGAGCCATCGATCGTAATAATATCTCCTTCTTTAACTTCGGTAGATGATGTTTTAAAAGTTTTTGCTTCATAATTAATGTCAATTTCACTAGAGCCAGATACACAAGGTCTACCCATTCCTCTTGCAACAACGGCTGCATGACTAGTCATTCCCCCTCTTGCAGTTAAAATTCCTTTAGCAGCGTGCATTCCATGAATATCTTCTGGGGATGTCTCAATCCTAACCAAAATTGTATCTTGCATCACATTATTTAATCTTTCTGCTTCTTCTGATGAAAAAACAACTTTACCACATGCAGCTCCTGGAGATGCTGGCAACCCATTTGCTATAACACTTACTGTGCTTTTCTCATCTAAAGTTGGGTGTAATAATGTATCTAGAGAAGCTGGATCTATTCTCATCACCGCGTCCTTTTTTGAAATTAATTTTTCTTTAACCATATCTACTGCAATTCTAACTGCAGATTTTGAGGTTCTTTTTCCAGATCTTGTCTGCAGCATCCATAATTTGTTATTTTCAACTGTAAATTCTACATCTTGCATGTCCTTATAGTGTTTTTCTAAAACTTTTAAAATTTTATCTAGTTGCTTAAATACTTTAGGCATAGCTTCTTCCATTGAAGCATCTTTTGCTTTTGCATCTGTTCTAGCTTTTTTTGTTATGTACTGAGGGGTTCTTGTTCCAGCAACAACATCTTCTCCTTGAGCATTAATTAGATACTCTCCATAAACTTCATTAACACCATCAGATGGATTTCGTGTAAATACAACTCCTGTTGCACAATCATCTCCCATATTACCAAATACCATGGACTGAACATTAACAGCAGTTCCCCACTCAGCAGGTATTTGGTTTAGTCTTCTATAAACTTTGGCTCTATTGCTTTCCCAAGATAAAAATACTGCACTAATTGCTCCTAACAATTGATCGTGCACATTCTGAGGAAATTCTTTTTTAGTTTTGTCTTTAACAACTTTTTTAAAATCATTTATTAAACCTTCCCAATCATCTGCATCTAAATCAGTGTCTAAAAGAACACCTTTAGTTAATTTATAATTTTCGATTAATTCTTCGAAATAGTAACCTTCAACTCCCATTACAACATTTCCATACATTTGAATAAATCTTCTATAACTATCTTTTGCAAATCTTATGTTGGAAGTTTTTTTTGCAAGAGCAATTACAGTTTTATCATTTAAGCCTAAATTTAAGATTGTATCCATCATTCCTGGCATAGAAACTCTTGCGCCAGATCTAACTGATAATAATAATGGGTTTCTTAAATCACCAAATTTTTTACCAACTTCTTTTTCAATAACTTTTAATTCTTTTTTTATAGTATTAACTATTTGTAAATTTAATTTTTTTTTATCTTTATAAAATAAATCACATACTTTAGTTGAAATGGTAAATCCTGGAGGAACAGGTAGTCCTATTCTACCCATTTCAGAAAGATTAGCTCCTTTGCCACCCAAAAAATTTTTAGGGTTTTTTATTTTTTTTGATTCTTTTGATTTAAAGTTTAAAATTAGTTTATTCACTGTTTGATCTCAATATTTGAAAAGTTTACATAATTATTAAATGTTCTACATAACATTTGCAAAAGTTCCAATCTGTTTTTTTTTATATTTTTATCTTCATCATTAACTTTTACATTATCAAAAAACTCAAAAATCACTTTTTTTGCGTTTGCTAAATTCGTAAGTGATTCTATGTAATCCTCATCTTTGTTTATATTTGCAAAATATTTCCTTAATTCATGAATTTTTTTTAATAAATTTTTTTCATAATCATTTTTAAAGATACCAGGATCAGTTGTGTTTGATAACACAAGATTACTATTTTTTAATTCACTTTCTAATATATTTGATGCTCTCTTATAACTTGAAATTATATCTTCACCAATTTCTTCTTTTATTAGGTTATTTAGAGTTGAGGCTTTTTTATATATTTTATTTATATGGTCTATTCCATATGAGTTTATGCTAGCATCAGTAATATCAGGTCTAATTTCTTTTTCTTTCATATAAAACTTTAGTCTATTCATTAAAAATTCTGCTAATTCTTTTTGTAATGAATTATTAGATAATTCAAAACCTTGGTTTCTGTGCAGTGAAGTTGAATAACTAATTAAATCTTTAATTTTAAATTCTTTGTTATTATCAATTAATAATTTTATGATTCCTAATGCAGACCTTCTTAGTGCATAGGGATCTTTTGAACTCGTTGGTTTTTGATTTATTCCAAAGAAACCTACCAAAGTATCTATCTTATCAGTTAGGGCTAAGGCAATACTAAATGGTTTTTTTGGCGTTTTACTTCCAAGACCTGTTGGCAGATAATGTTCACTTACTGCTAAAGCTAATTCCTTATCAAAACCTTGTACCTCAGCAAAATATCCACCCATAATTCCTTGGAGTTCTGGAAATTCTCCAACTAAATCTGAAATTAGATCTACTTTACAGATTGATACCGATAACTCAACTTGATCCTTGCTAATTAGTAGCTCATCAGAAATCATTCCTCCAAGTTTCCTCATTCTTTGAATTTTATCAAAATAAGACCCTAGACCCTTAAAATAATTCATGGTTTTTAATTTTGATACTTGTTTAACTAAGTTTTGAGATTTATTTTTTTTCCAAAAAAATTGAGCATCACTTAGTCTTGCTTCTACAACTCTTTCATTTCCTAATTTTATATAACCTTCTGTATCTTTGTTATTAGTTACCACTAAAAATTCATTTGTAATTTTTCCTTTTTTATCAAAAGTTGGAAAATATTTTTGATGATATTGCATTGTAATTATCAATATTTCTTTTGGTATATTTAAAAATTTTTCATCAAATTTACATACTAAAATATTGGGTTGCTCAACTAAATCAGCAACCTCATTTAAAAGTTTACTATTAGATTCAATGATAAAACTTTTTTTATTAGATATTTTTTCGAATTCCTTGATAATGAATTCTCTTCGTAAGTTATGATCTATTATTATTCCTGATTGATTAAAAAAATCTTTGTAGCTTTTAAAATTTTTGAATACTTTCTTCTTATCTTCAAATTCTTTGTCAATAAATGTTGAATTGGAGCATTTTAGATGATGAAATTGAAAACTTAAGCTTTTATCATTAAAAACAGCAAAGATAGACTTCAAGGGTCTTGCCCAACTTAGACTGTAACCTCCCCATCTCATTGATTTTTTCCACTGAAGTTTATCAAGAATTAAAGGTGTGTGTTCTTCTAATAAATTAATTGTATTAATTTTTTTTGAATATCTTTTGAAAAAATAAAATTCTTTTTTTTCAATCTTCTTTTTAAGTAGATCATTTTTATCTATTTGATTTGACCTTAAAAAACCTTCTATAGCCTTTTCTGGAGCATTAATATTTGGTCCTTTTATTTCTTCTGCTTTTTGAAGTATTTCTTTAGACACACCTTCAAATAAAATTATAAGACGATTTGGTGTTGAAAAAGATGAACTTTTTTTAAATGTAATTTGTTTTTCCTGAAAGAAATTTTCAAAACTTTCTAATAAGGCATTACGTGCATTTTGCTGTAAACCAGCTGGTATCTCTTCACTAAACAGTTCTAAAAAAAATTCTGACATTACTCTGTTTGACTGTTTAACCAGTTTTCAGCAGTAGCCTTGGTAATATCTCTAATACGTCCTATATATTCAGCCCTTTGAGCAACACTTATAACTCCCCTTGCATCTAAAATGTTAAACACATGACTTGCTTTTAAACATTGGTCGTAAGCTGGTAATGAAATTTTTTTTTCAACTAATGATTTTGCTTCAAGCTCAAACATATCAAACATTTTAAATAAATTATCTGTGTTAGCATGTTCAAAATTGTAAGCTGAAAATTCTTTTTCTGCTTGAAGAAATACATCTCCATATTTTACACCTTCATCATTCCACAGTAAATCATAAACATTTTTTTTTTGTTGGGTAAACATACAAATTCTTTCAAGACCATAGGTAATTTCAACTGATACAGGTTTACATTCTATTCCTGCCATCTGTTGAAAATAAGTAAACTGTGTAATTTCCATTCCATCACACCAAACTTCCCATCCTAGCCCCGCTGCACCTAAAGTTGGACTTTCCCAATCATCTTCAACAAATCTAATATCGTGCTCTTTATGATTAATACCAATTACAGCTAAGCTATTTAAATAAAGTTTTTTAATATTATCTGGTGATGGCTTTATTAAAACTTGAAATTGATAATAATGTTGTAATCTATTTGGATTTTCCCCATATCTACCGTCTGTGGGTCTTCTCGAGGGTTGAACATATGCTGCCTTCCAAGGTTTAGGCCCCAATGATCTTAAAGTTGTTGCTGGATGAAAAGTTCCAGCTCCTACTTCTATATCGTATGGTTGAAGAATAACACACCCTAGCTTGCCCCAATATTTCTGGAGATTCAAAATAGTGTCTTGGAAAGATTGAAATTTAGGTTTTGTAATTTTTTCTTTAGAAGCCATATCTTTGCCAGATAGATCTTTCTTCTAAAATATTTGCTAATTGATCTACTTGATTAATAGAAGAAGAAAACTTTTTGCTAAACCACCCTTTTGGTTTTTCAAATTTTTTGATTACTACATCTTCACCAAATTTTTCTTTTAAGATTTCATTAGCATTGCCTAATCCATCAATAAGACCTAATTCTTTTGCTTTGCTACCTGCCCAAAATTCTCCTGAGAATAATTCAATACCATCTGTTTTAAGCTTTACACCCCTGCTTTCTTCTACGACTTTAATAAAATCTTTATGTAAGTCTAATTGAATGTTTTTAAGTCTTTCAATATCCTCTGATTTTTCTTCTTGAAAAGGATCTAGTGAGCTTTTATTTTTCCCAGCTGTGTGAACTCTTCTTTCTACGCCAATTTTTTTAATCAACTCTGTAAAGCCAAATGATGAATAAATAACTCCTATTGATCCAATAATTGAACTAGAATTTGCATATATTTCATCTCCAGCACAAGCTATCAAATATCCACCAGAGGCCGCAACATCTTCAGCAAACACCATAACTTTCTTCTTATTTTTTTTTGCTTGGGCTCTGATAAATTTATAAATTAAATGTGATTGTACGGGTGATCCACCTGGTGAATTTATTGTAATTGCTACTACTATCGCTTTTTTTAAAGAAAAAGCTTTTTCAATGATTTCTTCTTGTCCTGCAAAATCTATACCTTGTTTAAATTTTCCAGCATTACCAATCACACCATTTAGCTTAATATGAGCAACTAATTTTTTTTTTTTGAAAAAAGAGAACATTGTTAATCCTTATAGAGTTATTATTTAATATAAAGTCTACTTATAGTTGAAGATTAAGGTGCGTCAATTGATAAGTAATAAATATAACTCAACTATACTAACTTATTTTTATGGGAACTGTTGTTCAACTTAAAAACCAAATAAATAATTCTTATTTTCAACTAAAAGATTCGGTTGATGAAAAATTATTTTTAGTTGAAGAAAAAATTCAATCGAAACTTTTAAGTGAAGTTAATTTGGTTCAGAAAATGACTGACTATCATTTAAAAACTGGTGGGAAAAGATTAAGGGCTCTATTAACTCTTGGATCTGCAAAGTTGTGTGGCTATACTAAGGGTGGGCGAGATATTAATTTAGCTGCATGTGTAGAAATGATACATGGTGCAACTTTAATGCATGATGATGTTATTGATCTTGGTGATTTGAGAAGAGGATCAAAAACATTAAATTCAATTTGGGGAAATCACTCTTCAGTACTAATCGGAGATTATCTCTTAAGTAGATGCTTTGAAATGATGATTGAAGATGGAAGCTTAGAAGTTCTAAAACTTTTATCCTCAACTTCTTCAAAAATTGCTCAAGGTGAAGTTTTACAACTTCAGCATAAAGGTGAAGTTGATATGCTAGAAGAAACCTATTTCAAAATAATAACAGCTAAAACAGCTGAACTTTTTTCTGCTGCAACTAAAGTTGGTGCAATCTTGTCCAATAAAGAAACAAAAGAAAAGGAAGCACTTGAGTTCTATGGAAAAAACTTAGGTTTAACATTTCAAATTGCTGATGATACCTTAGATTACAATTCTGATCTGAAAGTTTTTGGAAAAAAAATTGGTAAAGATTTCTTTGAAGGAAAAATCACCTTACCTATAATTTTATTATTTCAAAATATAACATCTGTTGAAAAGGATAAATTAAAAAATATCTTTAAGCAGGAGGCTAGATCAAATGAGGATTTAAACTTTACCTTAACTCTTATTAAAAAATATAATATAGTTAAGGTATGCTACAAAAAAGCTGAGCATTTTATTAATCTTGCATCAAATTCTTTAACTGTATTTAAGGATAGTGAAGAAAAAAAAATTTTAGAAAGTCTTACTTCATTTAGTCTAGAAAGAAGTTTCTAAGGACTTAATAAAGATTTGGTCCAATTACCTATATTGTCTTTAGTGTATTTAAGCCTCTCATGTATTCTACTATCCCCATCTAACCAAAATTCTATACTTGTAGGTGTCAAATTCCAGCCTGACCAATATGCTGGCCTTGGAACTTTTTTTTTATTATTATATTTTTTCTTATATTCTTCTATTGAATTTAAAAGTTCATCTCTATTATTTAAAATAGAACTTTGTTTTGAAGCCCACGCCCCAATTCGACTTTCATAACCCCTAGTATTGTAATATTCATCAGCAACTTTTGTAGAAACTTTTTGCACCACACCATTTATCCTTACTTGTCGTAAAAGACTTTTCCAATGAAAGCACATTGCTGCGTTTGGGTTATTCTCTAGCTCTTTTCCTTTTTGACTATTCAAATTAGTATAGAAAACAAATCCATCTTTATTAAAATCCTTTAATAAAACCATCCTAATTGATGGACAGTTATTTTGATTGGAGGTTCCTAAGGCTACTGCATTCGGATCATTGGGCTCTGTCTTGTGTGCTTCATTCATCCAAACTTCAAATAGATCTATTGGGTCATTTTTATCTAAAAAACAGTTATTGAGACCTAATGGGTTTTTTTGATTCATAATTCTAACAAAATAATCTATATAATATAGATAATGTCATTTAATACTTTTGGAAAGCAATTTCGTTTCACAACATGGGGAGAATCTCATGGCTCAGCAATAGGATGTATTGTTGATGGTTGTCCACCCAATATAGAAATAAATGAACAAGATATTCAGGTTGAGCTGGATAGGAGAAAACCTGGTCAGTCAAAATTTACAACTCAGAGAAAAGAAGATGATAAAGTTCAAATTTTATCAGGCATATTTGAAGGAAAAACAACTGGTACACCCATTTCATTGATTATTTACAATCAAGACATGAGATCAAAAGATTATGGAGATATAAAAGACAAATTTAGACCAGGACATGCCGATTTTACATATTTTAAAAAATATGGAATAAGAGATTACCGTGGTGGTGGTAGATCTTCTGCTAGAGAAACAGCCTCACGAGTTGCAGCAGGTGCAATTGCTAAAAAAGTTTTAGAAAATAAATTAGGTAAAAAATTTAAAGTGGTAGGCGCTGTTACTCAATTAGGAATATTGGGATGTGATACTGCCAAATGGAATGATAAAATGATTAATGAAAATCCATTTTTTTGTCCAGATAAAAATATGGTAAAGCTTTGGGAGAAATATTTATTAGATGTAAGAAAATCAGGATCTTCTTGTGGTGCTGTGATTGAAATAAGGGCCAGAGGAATTCCAGTCGGACTGGGTGCACCAATTTATTCAAAACTAGATATGGATATTGCTTCTGCAATGATGAGCATCAATGCTGTTAAAGGTGTTAATATTGGCTCAGGAATGAATTCTGCACAATTAAGTGGTGAACAAAACTCAGATGAAATTTCACAAAAAGGTAAAAAATTAAAATTTAATTCTAATAATGCAGGTGGAATTCTTGGTGGAATTTCAACTGGTCAAGAAATAATTATTTCATTTGCTGTTAAGCCAACTTCTTCTATTTTAACAACCAGAAAAACTATAAATAAGTTTGGAAAAAATACGACAATCTCAGTTAAAGGTAGGCATGACCCTTGTGTTGGTATTCGTGCAGTTCCCGTGGGAGAGGCAATGATGAATTGTGTTTTGTTAGATCACTACTTAATGAATAAAGCTCAGTGTAGCTAATATTACAAATTCAATTTCTAACTACTTTAATCGACTCTTTTGTAAATACAATATCTAGTATCTTTTTTGAAATATGAGATGCATTAAGACCAGCGACGTCATACATTTTTTTGGGATTGTCTTGTTCTATAAAAATGTCAGGTAATGTCATAGATCTAAATTTCAAACCTCTATCAAATATACCTTTTTCTGATAGTAAATTTTCTACATGAGAGCCAAAACCACCTATGGATCCTTCTTCTACAGTGATCATTATCTCATGTTCTCTTGCACACTTTAAAATAAGCTCTTGATCTAGGGGTTTTACGAACCGAGCATCAATAATTGTTAAATAAATTCCTTTATTCTTTAATTCTTCAGCTGCAATTTTACATTCTTCCAATCTTGTTCCTATGCTTAAAATACAAATTTGTTTTCCTTTTTGTATAACCCTTCCTTTTCCAATTTCTAATTTTTCTTCAATAGAAGGTAATTCTAATCCAACACCATTTCCTCTTGGATATCTAATTGCACTAGGGTTAGCATTAATATCCATCGAGGTATTAATCATTTTGACCAGCTCTTCTTCATCGCTTGGAGCCATTACTATAAAATTAGGAAGAGTTGATAGATAGGTAATATCAAAAGAGCCCGCATGAGTTGATCCATCTGCCCCTACCAAACCAGCTCTATCAATTATAAATCTTACAGGTAAACTTTGAATGGCTACGTCATGAACAACTTGGTCGTATGCTCTTTGTAAAAAAGTTGAATAAATTGCAACATAAGGTTTGTAACCTTCTGTTGCTAATCCTGCTGCAAAGGTAACTCCATGCTGTTCTGCAATCCCAACATCAAACATTCTTTTGGGAAAGTTTTTAGCAAAAATATCCATACCTGTACCACCTGGCATTGCTGCTGTTACGCCCACAACTTTACTATCTTTTTCTGCATGCTTAACTAAAGTATTAGCAAAAACTTTCGTATAAGCTGGCAAATTATTTCCATTTTTTACCTGCTCTCCAGTTACAACATTAAATTTTGATACTCCATGATAATGATCTGTTGCTTTTTCAGCATACTCATAGCCTTTTCCTTTTTGAGTCTTGACATGAATCATGATTGGGCCTTGATGTTTTGTATCTCGGGCATTTTTTAAAATTGGTAGAAGTGTTGTCAAGTCATGCCCATCTATTGGACCAACATAATAGAATCCCAAGGAATTAAAAAGTGTACCACCAGTTACAGCTGAACGTAAAAAATCCTCAGCTTTTCCAGCTTTTGCACTAAATCTTTTTGAAAAAGCAGATGTAATTAATTTGAATGTTTCTCTTAAACTGAAATAAATTTTTCCAGTTAGAAGTTTTGCTAAATAAGTTCTCATAGCGCCAACCGGCTTTGCAATAGACATGTCATTGTCATTTAAAATAACAATCATTTTAGTTTTTGAGCCACCAGCATTGTTCATTGCCTCATAAGCCATACCTGCACTAATTGCTCCATCTCCAATAACAGCAACTACATTATTAGATTTATTAGACAGTTTATTTGCCTCAGCTATACCTAGTGCTGACGATATAGATGTTGAACTATGAGCGGCGCCAAAGGGATCATATTCACTTTCAGATCTTTTAGTAAATCCAGATAGCCCATTGCCTTGTCTTAGAGTCTTAATCTTCGATTTTCTTCCTGTCAGAATTTTATGAGGATAAGTTTGGTGACCTACATCCCAAATTAATTTATCATTGGGGGTGTCAAATATATAGTGTAGAGCAACAGTTAACTCCACAACACCCAGTCCAGCACCCAGATGACCACCAGTTTCAGAAACAGCATCAATCATCATTTTTCTTACTTCATCAGATAATTCTTGGAGATTATTTTCAGATAATTTTCTCAAATCTGAAGGAAAGTTGATATCGTTTAAATATTTATATTCTTGTGTCATTTATTTCTTGTTAAAATATAATCTAAGGTCTCGCTCAAATTATCTGAATTTAAGTTATATTTTTCCACATCACTAATTATCTTAAACTTTATTTTATTACTATATTTAATAGCATTATTGTGTCCCAGTAAACTAATTAAGGTTGCTTTACCTTTTTTTCTATCTTTTCCAGTTTTTTTTCCAGCAACTACAGAGGAGCTATTAAAATCTATTAGATCATCAGCTATTTGAAACAACAATCCAATATTTGCTCCTATATTTTCAAAAAAATTTATATCTTTTAAATTTTTTTTCATGATAATTAGTGGTGCAGCACAGCAAAAACTAAATAATTTACCAGTTTTTTTAATTTCCATATCTATAATTCTACTTTTGGCTATTTTTTTTTTTTCAAAACTTAAATCTAAATATTGTCCACCTGCTATACCAAGATGACCTGAGCACTCAGATAACTTTTTAACTAATTCTACTTTTATTTTTTCATTTATTTTTAAATTTGAACTAGTCAAAATTTCAAATGCCATAGTCAATAACGAGTTACCTGCGAGCACAGCTGTAGACTCTCCAAATTTAACATGTGTTGAAGGTTTTCCCCTTCTCACTTTATCGTTATCCATGCAAGGTAGGTCGTCATGTATAAGGGAGTATGCATGAATGCATTCAACTACTGCTCCAATAGCAATTAAAATCTTATATTCAACTTTTAGCAGGACACCAATATCCAATAAAATTTTTGACCTAATCTTCTTTCCACCAGGAAACAAACTGTACTGCATAGCTGAAATTAATTCAGATTTTTTTTGTTTTTTTATAAAACTTTTTAAAAATGAATTGGTGTTATTTGCAATTTTAATAAGTTTATTTTCCATCTTTTTTAGTAATTATGTTGTAAATTTTTTCTTTTGTTTCTTCATTAATCTTTTTAGTATTTTTATGAAACTTTTTTTCTATAATATTATTTAATTTTAAAAGCTCTTGATAAGCATCAGCAGAATTTAGAAGATTCTTTTCCCTCTCTAAGGACTCAATAATATTATTTGCTTCTTTTGTTAGCTCTTCAAGAGTTTGGGTGCCATTATCAAGTGGTAAATTTTTATCTTTCATATAATAATAATTATTAATACATGAAATCTAATCAATCAAATATCAAAAAAGCAAAAAAATACCTTAATAAAAATTACTGTATAGGCGTCCCAACTGAAACTGTTTATGGCTTAGCAGCTAATGCCTACATAGATTCGGCAGTAAAAAAGATTTTTAATTTAAAAAAAAGGCCTAAAAATAACCCTCTTATTGTTCATTATCACGATATTCATTCTCTAGAAAGAGATTGTTTAATAAATGACAATTTTATCAAACTTTATAGAAAATTTTCTCCTGGGCCGATAACCTACATATTGAAATTAAAGAAAGATTCTAAAATTTCTAAATATGTTACCAATAATCAAAAAAGTTTAGCAGTAAGATTTCCCAAACACATAATATTTAAAACTTTACTAAAACAATTAGACTATCCGCTAGCAGCACCTAGTGCTAATATTACTTCAAAAGTAAGTGCAGTTAAAGTAGAGGATGTTAAGGAAGAATTTGGTAATAAGATTAAATATATTTTAAATGGTGGCACTTGTGCAATTGGCATCGAATCCACTATTATTAACCTTATAGGTAAGCCCACCATATTAAGATTGGGTGGGTTAGATATTTCAAAAATTAAAAAAACTTTGGGGTTTAAATTAAATATAGCCACTAACCCTATGAAGAAAATTGCACCAGGCCAATCTAATCTACATTATTCTCCAGGGGTACCACTGAGAATGAATATAATTAAACCCAAAAATAATGAAGCATTTATAATGATTAAAAAAAGAAAAATTAAGTTAAAAAATCATTTTTATTTAACCACTAAAAATAACTTAGATGAAGCTGCAAAAAACTTGTACTCTTGTTTAAGAAAAATAAAAAATAAAGGATACAAATCCATTGCTGTAGAAAAAATTTCTAATAAAGGTTTAGGAAAAGCTATAAATGATAGATTGCAGAGAGCATCTAGGTATTAAATGCTTAATCTAATAATGGTGCGCCACATAGGAGTCGAACCTATAACCCCCAGATTCGAAATCTGGTGCTCTATCCAGTTGAGCTAGCAGCGCATATAGTATTAATATTACATTTTATGGAAAAAAACATTAATTTAATAGTTGAGACAGACGAGAATAACCTTCGACTTGATGTATTTGTCAACAAAAGAGAAAAGTTGATTAGCAGAACTAGAATCAAAAATTTAATTCTAAAAAAAAAATTAAAGTTAAATAATATGGTTGTTAATAGTCCCTCAAAAAAAATATCTGTTGGTGATAAGGTGGATCTTCAAATTCCAGAACCAAAAAAAGCTTCCTTAAAACCTTACGATTTTAAATTAGTAATTGTTTATGAAGATGAAGATTTATTGGTGATTGATAAACCAGCTGGAATAATTATGCATCCAGGAGCTGGTAATCATGATGAAACGATTGTTAATGCTTTAATACATTATAATATGGATTCATTATCCACAATTGGTGATGAGCTTAGACCTGGTATTGTTCATAGAGTTGATAAGGATACCTCTGGATTAATTGTTATTGCAAAAAATAATATAACACACGAAAATCTATCCCTTCAATTTAGCGAACATACAATTACAAGAATTTATCAACTTTTAATTTGGGGAAAACTTAGACCTTCATCTGGAAAAATTGATACTTTTATAACTAGAAGCTCAAAGAACAGACAAATGATGGAAGTCAGTAGCTCTAAGGGTAAACGAGCAATTACTAATTATAAAACAGTAGAAATTTTTGAAAATGATAAAACACCCACATTAAGTTTGGTAGAGTGCAAATTAGAAACAGGAAGAACTCATCAAATAAGAGTTCATATGACTCATATGGGTAATAGTATTATGGGTGATGGTAAGTATAAAAAAAAATATAAGAAGCTTAAAAATATTGATACTAATTTAGAGAACTTAATTTATAAATTAGATAGACAATTTCTACATGCTCAGACTCTAGGCTTTGTTCACCCCACAACCAAAGAAGAGTTGGTATTTACCTCAATTTTGCCACAAGAACTTGAAAATATTTTAGTATTGCTTAAAAATACTAGCAAATAACATCTTGAAATATTACAATAGTTAATTAACTAAATACAACTTATGAGCTCTATAATTAATAACAGCCTACCTGCAATTTCAAATGAAGGCGGTCTATCCGCTTATCTTGAACAAATTAAAAAGTTTCCTATGCTGGAGGCTCAAGAAGAATATGCTTTAGCAAAAAATTGGAGAACAAATGGCAATGTTAAAGCTGCAGAAAAACTTGTAACTAGTCACCTTAGACTTGTTGCAAAAATTGCAATGGGTTATAGAGGATATGGTCTTCCAATTAATGAAATGATTTCAGAGGGAAATGTTGGCTTAATGCAAGCTGTAAAAAAATTTGAACCAGAAAAAGGATTTAGACTAGCTACGTATGCAATGTGGTGGATTAGAGCTTCCATACAAGAGTATGTCTTAAGATCTTGGAGTTTGGTGAAAATAGGAACAACAACTGCCCAAAAAAAATTATTTTTCAACTTAAAAAAAATCAAAAATCAAATTGCACCTCAGTCTGAGGGAGATTTGAGACCCGAGCATGTAAATGAAATAGCTAATAAGTTGGATGTTAGTGAGCATGAGGTGGTATCAATGAATAGACGATTGTCGGGAAAGGAGTTTTCCCTTAATGCGCACGTAGGAGAAGATGGTGATGAATGGCAGGATTGGTTAGTAGATAAAGAGTTAGATCATGACCTTAAGTTTGCACACCAAGAAGAAATGGGACAAAGGCAAAGTTTATTGAAAGATTCTATAAAAGTTCTTAATGATAGAGAGCGAGAGATTTTAAATTCTAGAAGATTGAACGATAACCCTACGACCTTAGAGGACTTAAGTAAAAAGTATCAAATTAGTAGAGAGAGGGTTAGACAGATAGAAAATAAAGCTTTTGAGAAACTTCAAAAACATATGTTGAATTCAGCTAAATCCAAAAATTTGCTCCCTACAAACTAGACTTCAAAAGGGTTTTCTAAAAGAATGGTATCTTCTCGTTCTGGACTTGTTGAAATACTTGAAACTTTTGTACCAATAAAATTCTCCAGAGCATAAATATATTTCTTGGCATTTTCTGGTAGAGCATCAAGATTTTTTATTCCTTGAGTGGATTTTTTCCATCCAGGGAATGTTTTGTAAATAGGTTTTATTTTTAGTTGATCTTCAACTGCTGCAGGAAGATAATCCATTTTTTTACCGTCCAACTGATACTCAACACACATTTTAATTTCATCAAGTTCATCTAAAACGTCTAGCTTAGTTAATGCTATCCCATCTATTCCAGAAATTTTAATTGTTTGTCTAACTAATACTCCATCAAACCATCCACATCTTCTTTTTCTACTCGTTACTGTTCCAAATTCTTTTCCTCTTGAACCAAGTAACTCTCCTATATCATCGGTTAATTCGGTAGGAAAAGGACCTTCTCCAACTCTAGTTGTGTAAGCTTTTGTTATACCCAGCACATAATGAATAGAGTTTGGTCCACATCCAGTTCCAGTGGCTGCAGCAGAAGCAACTGTATTAGATGATGTGACAAAAGGGTAAGTGCCATGATCTACATCGAGTAAAATTCCTTGAGCTCCCTCAAATAGTATTTTTTTCTTTTGTTTCTTAAACTCATCAATTCTAAGCCAGACTGGCTGTGAAAACTTTAATATTTCTGGGGCAATTTTTAATAGGTTTTTTTTTAGTGCATCTTTTTCAAAAATTTTTTTACCCAGTCCTTTTCTAATTGCATTATGGTGAAGAAGGACAGTTTCTAATCTGTGATCAAGGTTTGTTTCAGATCTTAGATCCATAACACGTATAGATCGTCTTCCAACTTTATCCTCATAAGCAGGTCCAATTCCACGTCTTGTGGTGCCGATCTTTCCCTTGCCTGCAGCATCTTCTCTTATTTCATCCATTTCTCTATGAAAAGGTAAAATGAGGTTTGCAGATTCAGAGATGATAAAATTGTCTACATTTACCTCAACTCCCTTAGATTTTATTTCTTCGATCTCCTCTAGCAGCGCCCAAGGATCGACTACTACTCCATTTCCAATGATCGAAACCTTATCTTTTCGTACAATTCCAGAAGGAAGTAGTCTCAATTTATAAGTCACTCCATCAATTACTAATGTGTGTCCAGCATTGTGACCACCTTGAAAACGAATAACAACATCTGCTTGATCTGACAACCAATCAACAATTTTTCCTTTTCCTTCGTCTCCCCACTGTGAACCAACAACAACTACATTTTTCATTATTTAAATTTTTTATTTATAATTATTGAACTTAAATGATTTATAGGACCATGACCCTTACCATAATTAAGATTAGATCTTATGGAATTATTTACATACTTAGTACCTAGCTCACAAGATTTCTTTAATGTTTTTCCACATGCATAAAATGTAGCAATAGCAGATGATAAAGTACATCCTGTCCCATGCGTATTACTGGTTGTAATTTTTTTGTTTTTTATAATCATAATCTCTTTTTTATTAACAAAAATATCTTGGACTTCTTTAGAATCTAAATGACCACCTTTTATAAAAACATTTTTTGCTCCTAAACTAATTAACATACTTGCTGCAAAGATCATGTCTTCTTTAGTTTTTATTTTGGTGTTTGTTAATATTTCAGCTTCAGGGATATTTGGGGTTATTAAGCTAACTTTTTTTATTAATTTATTTTTCAATAACTCAATTGCTTTATCATCTATTAACCTAGCACCACCTTTGGCAATCATAACAGGATCTAAGATTATTTTATTAATTTTAATAAGATCTAATGAATGAATTACAGATTTTATTACCTTGGTAGAATGCAGCATTCCAATTTTTATTGCATCTGGCCTAATATCTTTTGATGTAAATTCAATTTGGCTAGAGATTTCTTTCGGATCTATTGGTACTATTGACTTAACACCAGTGGTATTTTGAGTAGTCACCGCAGTAATTGCTGTCATTGCATATGAGCCTAAAGCAGTCACAGTTTTAATATCGGCTTGAATGCCAGCACCACCAGAAGAGTCCGAACCTGCAATAACTAATATTTTAGACTTAGGTTTCAATTTATTTAATTTTTTTTGTTATAATATTTAAACACTTTTGAAGCAGTTTACTATTTTCACTTTCACCCATTACTCTGATTTTTGATTCTGTTCCTGATGCTCTAACTAATATTCTTCCATATCCTTTCATTAATTTTTCTGCCAATTTAATAGATTTTTTTATATCAATACTATTAATTATGGCTTTATCTTTTACTTCAATATTTTTCAAAATTTGTGGAGTTTTTTTGAAAGTATTAAAAAAATTACTAGCTTTTTTACCTTTTCTTAGAGAAAATAAAACTTCTAAAGCAACTAACAAACCATCTCCTGTAGTTGCAAATTTACCTAAAATAATATGCCCAGATTGTTCACCACCTAGATTGAAATTATTTTTTTGCATTTTTTCTTTTACGTAGCGATCACCTACATTTGTTCTTATAAATTTAATTTTTAATGATTTGAAAAATTTTTCTAATCCATAGTTTGACATTAAAGTTCCAATAACACCACCTCTTAACATTTTTTTTTTTTTCCATCTAGTTGCTAGTGCTGCAATAATTTGATCACCATCAATAATGTCTCCTGTTTCATCGCACATGATAATTCTGTCAGCATCCCCATCAAGAGAAATTCCTATATGTGCTTTATGTTTTTTTACTGCAAACTTAATTTTATTTGGGAACGTGGAGCCACAATTTTTATTAATATTTAAACCATTTGGCTTTATTCCAATAGCAATTACTTTTGCCCCTAAAGATTTAAGTAATTCAGGTCCTGCCACATATCCAGCACCATTTGCACAATCGATAACTATTCTTAAGCCTCTAAGGTTAAAATCTTTAGGAAAATTCTTCTTTAATATTTTAATATAATCTTTGTTTCCACTTTGTAATCTTTTTACTCGACCAAGGTCTTTTGATTTTGATAAATTATTTTCAATTTTTTTATCAATTAGACTTTCTATTTTTTTTTCTATTTTATCAGACAATTTTAATCCATCGGGACCAAATAACTTTAATCCATTATCATAATATGGATTGTGAGATGCTGTAATCATAATACCCATGTTTGCTTTCATTGATTTCGTCAACATAGCTAGACCATTTGTTGGTAATGGACCCATTGTGTAAACATGCATTCCAGCTGATGTAAGCCCTGAAACTAAAGCAGGTTCTAGCGTGTAGCCAGACAGTCTTGTATCTTTTGCAATTATTGCTATTTGTTTCTTTTTTTTTTGAGTCTTAAAGTATGTGCCAGATGCTAGACCAAATTTAAAAAACATATCACCATTAATATTCCTGCTATTTACAAGACCTCTTATTCCATCAGTTCCAAAATACTTTTTTTTCATTAACTTTTTATCAATTGTTTAAATACTTTTACACTTTGTATCAATTCATTAACATCATGAGTTCTCAAAATTTGAACACCTTGCATCATTGAATATAGTGAGGAAGCAATTGTTCCTCCTATTCTTTCGTTAGTATCATTTTCTCCAGACAGGTCTTTAATAAATCTTTTTCTAGAAAGTCCAAGTAGTATAGGAAAACCAAGCGTATGAAAAATAGAAACATTCCTAATTAAATTCAAATTATGTTTCAAATTTTTTCCAAAGCCAATTCCTGGATCAATTATAATATTGTTATGTGTTATTCCCTGAGATCTTAAAAATTTTATTTTTTCTTCAAAAAAATCATATATTTCCAATAATTCATTTTTGTATTTTGGGTTATTTTGCATATTTTCTGGAGTTCCTTGTGAATGCTGTATTACAAATGGAGATTTACTTTTTTTTAACACGTTAATTGTTTTAGAGTCATATCTAAGACCTGATACGTCGTTAATAAGCTTAATTCCTATTTTAATCCCTTTATTCATAATATCTGCTTTTCTTGTATCAAGTGATAGTGGAATTTTTTTACTAATCTTACTTATAATTTTTCCAATTCTACTCCACTCCTCTTTTTCACTTATGGACTTAGATCCTGGTCTTGTGGATTCTCCACCCACATCAATTATATTTGCACCAAATTTGAATAAATTCATAGCATGCTTTACCCCTACTTTTTTTTTATTAAATTTACCCCCATCAGAAAAACTATCTGGTGTTAGATTTAATACACCCATTATATTTGGAATTTTTTTAAAGTTTAAATTTGAAAAATTATTTTTTTTTTTATTAATATTTTTAAGATCTTTATCAATTTTCTCTCTAAGTGATTTAGATAGTTTATTTATATCTCTAATATTAATTTTTTTTTTTGAAAATTTTGAAATAATTTCTATATGACTGAATGAAATCTCTTTATTACCATTTAAGGGAAGAGTTTTTTTTTGGTTTACTAATTTTACTGATGTCTTGCCATAAACAAAATTACACACTCTTGTGTAATATTTTTTCATTTATTTTAGTGAACTATTTTTGGCTTAAGGCCCATTGAGCTCAAAGCAGACCCTTTATCCTCATCTTCAACTTTTAAATCTTCTTTATTAGTTGGATGTATATTTTCATTTATCAGATTTTTGATCTCTTCACCTGATAAGGTTTCATATGTCAAAAGAGCTTTGGCTAATTTGTGTAAATCATCAACTTTTTCTGTTAAAATTTTTCTTGCTCTTTCATATCCTCTATCTACAATTTTTCTTATTTCTGAGTCTACTTTTTTTGCAGTTTCTTCGGACATATTTTGAGTTCTAGCTACCGATCTTCCTAAAAATACCTCCTCTTCGTTTGCACCATAAGCAACTGGTCCCAATTCTTTGCTAAGACCTGCTCTCATTACCATAGCTCTTGCTCTTTGTGTTGCTTGCTCAATATCACTCGATGCACCAGTTGTAACTTTATCCTCTCCAAAAATAATTTCTTCTGCCACTCTTCCACCCATCGCTATGGCTAACTGAGCATGTAATTGTTCTCTAGTTTGAGATAATTCATCTCTTTCTGGTAATTGCATAACCATTCCTAAGGCTCGTCCTCTTGGAATAATTGTTGCTTTATGAATTGGGTGTGCAGCATTTTCATTAATTGTAACGATAGCATGTCCTGCTTCATGATAAGCTGTTAATGTTTTTTCTTCTTCTGTCATTACCATAGATCTTCTTTCAGCTCCCATCATCACTTTATCTCTAGCCTCTTCAAATTCTGTCAATGTAACTATTCTTTTGTTTTTTCTTGCAGCAAGTAGTGCTGCTTCATTAACTATATTTGCTAAATCTGCTCCTGAAAAACCTGGGGTTCCTCTTGCTACAATTCTTAAATTTACATCTGGTGCCATTTTTATTTTTTTAACATGCACCTTTAGTATCTTCTCTCTACCAATAATATCTGGTAGTCCAACAACTACTTGTCTATCAAATCTGCCTGGTCTTAATAAAGCTGGGTCTAATACATCTGGTCTATTTGTAGCTGCAATAATTATTACCCCTTCATTAGTTTCAAAACCATCCATCTCAACTAATAATTGGTTTAAAGTTTGCTCTCTTTCATCATTTCCTCCACCTAGCCCAGCACCTCTACTTCTTCCAACCGCATCTATTTCATCAATAAAAATAATACAAGGTGAATTTTTCTTACCCTGTTCAAACATATCTCTAACTCTTGAAGCACCAACACCAACGAACATCTCAACAAAATCAGATCCTGATATAGTAAAGAATGGAACGCCTGCTTCTCCAGCTATAGCTCTTGCAAGTAAAGTTTTACCTGTTCCTGGTTGACCTACTAATAAACATCCTCTTGGTATTTTTCCACCAAGTCTACTAAATTTTCTTGGGTCTTTCAGAAATTGAACAACTTCTTCAACTTCTTCTTTTGCCTCCTCAACACCAGCAACATCATCAAATGTTACTCTGTCTTTTAATTGGTTCATCATTTTTGCTTTAGATTTACCAAAGCCCATCGCTCCACCCTTTCCACCTTGCATTTGCCTCATAAAAAAGATCCAAACACCAATTAGTAATAGCATCGGAAACCATGATAATAAAACTCCAAAGAGTGATGGCATTTTGGCCTCAAGAGGAGCAGCTGAAATACTTACACCTTTACTGGCTAGTTTTTCTATTAAGTTTGGATAATTAGGTGAGTAAGTTGAAAAAGAATTTCCATTAGCAAGGACACCACTTATTTTATTGCCTTGTATATCCACTTTTATAACACCACCGTTTTCCACCTCTTTTAAGAATTCTGAAAATATGATTGAATTTTTATTACCTACTTTAGCCTGAGGGTTTTTAAACATATTGTAAAGGCCGATTGTTAAAAAAACAATTGCAGCCCACATTGCTAAATTCTTTATATTCATAGACCTAAGATAATAATTTTTATGAATTAAACAAGTGTCAAATTGATCCAAAATTTAGGCTTAATGCTATTTTTCTTTAGATATTAATATGGTTTCATTTACTCTATCAATAAAGCACCCACCTAGAGTGACCTTTGAAAATGACTTATCATTAATGCCTTCAATTAATTTATTAATACTTTTTCCTCTAACTGGGTAATAATTTTTTCCTATTTTTTGAATAATAGCTGTTAGAGATCTAAAAATTATCTCATGTGATTGATCAAAAAAACTATAACTCAAGAAATAAATATTTTTTTTTAAGATAGAGTTTTTCTCTAAATTTCTATTTACATAAAATCTAATTGAACTGTCTGAGTCCTTTAAGTTATCAATTGTTAATTTAAGTTTTTTTTTATCTAAACCCTCTTTTTCAAGTTCTTTAAGTAAATTTCTGATTCTAGTTCTTTGATAATCTTTATTTTTATTTGACGGGTCACTAACAAAGAAACTAAAAACTTTTCTGGAAATATATAATAAATCTTTTTTTTCTAAGTCTAATAGTGGTCTTAAAATATTTAAATTTTTATTCTTGTACATTGTATTCTTACTAAAAGATATTAACCCTTTTAGACCACTCCCTCTAGCCAATCTAATAAAAAAATTTTCAAACAAATCATTGATATGATGCCCTAATAATAAATATTTAATGTTATTCTTTTTACATTCGTTAGCTAATAAAGAGTATCTTTTATCTCTAGATTCTGCTTGAATATTTTTAGATGGTTTTTTTCCATTCCATCTTAAAATTTTACAATTAATATCAATTTTACTTAAAATATTTTTTACATTTTTAGCTTCTAGTGTTGATTCGTTTCGAAGCTTGTGATCAACAATAAAAAATTTAACTTTTATCTTATTTTTTATTGAATAACATTTCGCTAAATAAGCTAACGCTAAACTATCTGGTCCTCCAGAAACTGCGACAGCTAAATCATTTTTAACCAATAAAGAGTTAGAAAACTCCTCAAAAACTTTAGCTATTTTTTTTGTATTTAAATATTTAAAAATTTCTTTATGAGTTTTGTTTTGCACATTCAAATTTTTTAGATTCGTACTTTGCTTTTTGTAGTACAGATTGATTTGCATTGGGATATTGTTTTTCAACTCCTTCAATCATTTTACAACCCTGCTCTTTTTCACCAATCTGAACCATTGATACTCCGAGTTTTAGTAAATTTATAGGAGCCTTCCCACTTTTTGGATACTTTTGGTAGCCCTCAAGATAAGCAGTAGCTGCATCAGTATAAAGTTGTCTTATTCTAAATGTTTCTGCATACCAAAATTGTGCATTGCCCGCTAATTTATGCTCTGGGTTTGTTTTTACAAACTCTCTAAATGCTCTTTCAGCTGTACTATAATCACCAACCTTTAAAAAGCTTGTTGCAAATTCATATTGTTTTTCAGGGGGCTGATTGGGAAGTATACTTTGCTCTGCTTCAAATTTTTCAGTTACTATTGAAGAAGTGGTTTCTATAGATTGTATTTGTTGTGTTGTCTGATTACTTTCTGTATCTTTATACGACACTGAGCCTAAGTCTTGTGGTTGTGATGAGCCTGGTAAGATTTTCTCAGATTTTTTTTTTGATTTAGAGCTTATTTTTTTATCACTTTCATCACTAATAACATTATTTTCAATATCTAGGAATCTTATTTGATTGTCCGCTTGTACTTTTGACATTCTGCTAGATAGCTTATCAAGCTTAAAATTGATTTCTTCGAATTTATTTGTAAGTTCTTGAAATTGATTTTCTATTTCTGATAGTTTTAATAGATGTCTGGTTAAAACATCTTCTGAGTTTTCATCAAAACCTTTTTGATTATTTAGATTATCATTATTAATTGATCCAGAGTAAACTGCTTTTTCTAGTGTTTTTAAATCTTTTTTAATTAAATCTAACACTTCATTCAAATTATGATTATCTGTTAATGCAATATTTGAAATCAGAGTGAAAATAAATATTAACTTTAAATGAATTAATTTTCTATAATTAAACATAATATAACGAGTACTAATTATAATGATGGCAAAAAAAAGACCCTATACACTATAAAGTGATAGGGTCTTTTATAAATTAAATTAAACTAATTTGCTTTAACTGAAACAGATCTTCTATTTTTTGACCAAGCTAGTGGGCTAGATCCTGAATCTACAGGTCTTTCTTTACCGTAACTTAATACAGAAATTCGGTCTGAAGAAATTCCATAAGTCATTAAATAATCTTTAGCTGAATTGGCTCTTCTTTCCCCTATTGCTAAGTTGTACTCTCTTGTGCCTCTTTCATCAGCATGACCTTCTAATACAATGTTAATTTTTGAATTTTTTCTTAACCATGAAGCTTGTTTTCTCAGTGTTTCTCTTGAAGCTGTTGTAAGTACAGTTTCATTCGTTGCAAAGAAAACTCTATCTGGAACTCCAGATGCTAAGTATTCAACAGTATCTTTTCCAGTATAAACGTCGCCTTGTGTTTGGTTTTTAACATTCTTACTAGTGGTACAAGCTGTTAATACAAAACTTGCTATTAAAATTAAAAATCCGTTTTTTAAAATTCTTCTTAAGTTCATTATTGCTCCTTAATAATTGTTGTAATTCATTATTTTTTTCATACTTAATTAGGCTTTTCAAGCTAAAAATCAAGCAAATTAGATTTAATTTGTTAATAAGGATGACCATGATGGGTCAGATGCATCTGTTTCCGTATCAACCATTTTTTCATTGTAGCCTGTTAGGTCAATTGACCATAATTTTGCTGTAAAACCCTCTCCTTCAGAATTAGTCTTGCTTTCTCTATAAAAAATTAAAACTCTTCCATTGGGGGACCAAGATGGGGCTTCTTGATAAAAATTTTCGGTTAGCAATCTTTCACCTGTTCCATCTGTTCTCATAACACCAATATAAAATTTACTCTTGTGTAGTTTTGTAAATGCAATTAAGTCTCCTCTTGGCGACCATACAGGTGTTCCATATATACCATTTCCAAATGAAATTCTTTTTACATTTTTTCCACTACTATTCATTACATAGATTTGTTGGTAACCACTTCTATCAGAATTAAAGGTAATATATTTTCCATCTGGAGAGTATGAAGGAGAGGTATCAATTGAAGGATGGTTAGTAATTCTCTCAACAATTCTATTTTCTAAATCCATAGTATATATGTCAGAATTTCCATCTTTAGCAAAACTCATTATAATTTTTTTACCATCTGGAGAAAATCTTGGTGCAAATGTCATGCCTGGAAAATCTCCCACTACTTCTTGCTTTCCAGTTTCAATGTCCAACAAATATACCCTAGGCAAATTTCTAAAATAAGAAAGATAAGTAACCATTTGATTAGCAGGACTAAACCTTGGAGTTAAAACTAATTCATTTCCAAGAGTTAAATATTTATTATTAAATCCATCTTGGTCCATGATTGCTAATTTCTTAATTCTATTAGTTTTAGGTCCTTTTTCTGAGACATAAATTATTCTAGTATCAAAATAACCACTTTCACCTGTTAACCGTTCATAAACTTTATCTGTAATAATATGTCCAACTCTTCTCCAGTTACTTGGGACAGTTGTAAATGCCAGTGCCATCATTTCTTTTCCAGCTAACACATCCCAAAGTCTAAACTCAACTCTTAATTTTTCATCTATAAATATGACCTTACCAGTTATCAGAGCTTGTGCTTTTATTAAATTCCAATCTTCAAACCTTGGTTTTAAATTTGCAATATCAGGTGTTTGAAGAAATGCATTTTTGTTAAGTGGATTAAATAAGCCAGATTGTCTTAGATTGTTTTCTACAATCGCAGATATCTCTGATCCAAGATCTTCTTTACTTAAAGTTTTCTTGAAATTACTTTTTGACTTTTCATCTATAGATAAAGGAGAAACTGCAACAGGTAAGGGATTCAGATTTCCTCGAGTAATATCGACCTCTATTAAAGCAAAAGCTTTTAGAGGCAACAAAATCAATAATATAAATAAGTATCTAAATAACATTTTATCCTTCTAGCATTTCTCTTGCATCAAAATTTAACTGCAACTCTTTCCATCTCTCATAACCTGTACTAGGAACTCTAAGAGGTTGACAAAGTTTTATAGCTCTTAATGCACTTTCAGCTAAAACTTTATAAAATCCTTGTCCTGGTTTGTTCATTCTAGCATGGTCAAGAATTTCTGATCTCATAATAGAACCATCTGGTTTTAATTGTAACTTAATTCTGACTAATAAATTTTCATTATATGGTAATCCTAATGGGATACTCCAACATCCAAAAATCTGTGCTTTCAAAGCATCTTCCTCACTCAAAGATAGCCCTCCAAAATCAATATTTTTGTCTTGATCTTGTGTTATTTTATCAGTTTTTTCACTTGTTGATGCATTATCAACTTTAGATTTGTCAATTAAAGCTGCAATGCTATTTGGATCAAATAGATCTTTTTTTTCAAATTCAGAAACTTGCTTCATTTCAGTTTCTACTTTTTCAGGGTTTTGTTTTTCTTCTTTGATTTCTTTAATTTTTTCTATTTTCTCATCAGGTAGTGGGATTGCATCTTGTTTTACTTTTTTAACCATTTTAGGTGGGGCCTGTTCTGAAACTATTTTTTTTTCTTTCTCTTTTTCTTTAATTTTATCAATTGTTTTTTTTGCTTTAGGTGCAAAGGGAATATTTGTCTTATCGGTAATTTGAATAAGTTCGATTGAAACTATTGGTGGTAGATCAATTGGCTCTTTGGCAAGAAAAGGTAAACTCATAGCTGTAATTATAACAAGAAAAGCATGAAGACTAAAAGAAATAACAATATCTCTACTCACTTTTATTACCTCTCTTTATATGGTTCAGAAATTAATGCTACTTTAGTAAAGCCAGAGCCTGATAGCATTCCCATTATTTCTAAAACTCTACCATAATTTATTGATTTGTCCCCTCGAACATAAATTCTAGTATCTGTTCTGTTTTTGGATACAGCTAAAATTTTTGCAGTTATCTTGTCGTACTCTACTTTTGATTCTTGAATGAATATTTCTCCTTTAGCATTAATAGATAAAGTTAAAGGTTCTAACTCTTCAGGTAGCGTATCCGCTGAACTCTCTGGTAAATCAACTTGGACACCAACTGTTAACAAGGGTGCTGTTACCATAAATATGATTAACAATACCAGCATTACATCTACAAAAGGTGTGACATTTATTTCACTCATAGGTTCTTTTGATGAGCGGTTGAATTTGAAAGCCATTTAAATTATTGATAAAAATCTTTTAGAAAAGTTTTCTAATTTTTGTGTATATTTTTTAGAATCATTATTAAATTTATTATAAGCAACAACCGCAGGGATCGCTGCTAATAATCCTAATGCAGTTGCAAATAAAGCTTCGGCAATACCTGGTGCTACAATTGCTAAACTTGTATTTCTTGAAATAGCAATTGATTGAAATGAGTTCATAATGCCCCAAACAGTTCCAAATAACCCTATAAACGGAGCCGTTGAACCAACTGTTGCTAAAAACGTAAAACCTCTGTCAATTTTGGACATTTGTTTTTCAATATTAACCTCGAACATACTACTCATTCTTTCACTGAGATTAGATTTATTTTTTGCTTTTAATAAAGTTTGCATAGAGTCTTTAAACAATGAAGCTGTAGGATTCTCTATTTTTGCCGGCAAACTATTATAGAAAGTTTCTGCTGATTTTGATTTCCAAAACTTTTCCTCAAACTCTTCCGACTCTCTATTAATTTTTTTAAATAATCTAAATTTTTCAATAATGATTGCCCATGAATAAATAGAACAACCAATTAACATTAGTATTACTGATTTTACTATGAAATCTGCTCTAATAAACAAACTCCATAATGAAAAATCAGTATTAGACGCAAGTCCTACTGCTTGAGATGTAATATCAGCTTCCATATTTATTATTTCACACTTAAATGTGTCATGAATTTGGCCTTATTAGACTTAATTCATTCTTCTAATTTGTATGTTTCATAATAAAAACTAGCTAATAAGATTGCATCAGCTTTATTTGAATCCTTTTTTCTTAATAATTGTGATGAAAAATAAGGAAAAATCTCTATTGCTTTAGTTCTGCTGGCATCCTTCTCAGAATTTATAAGACCAAAATATTTTTTCCACTTTGCTGGCCTTACAAAATACATGGGTAGTTGCATTGCAGAGCATATGCCTTTTAAAATTCCAAATGATTGACCAAAATTAAACATGCTGGTTACACCTTGACCCGGCATGGCTGAAACTTGCTCTATAACAACTTTAATTTCCTCTTTATTTGCACTTTTAATTCTTAATAAAATTTCATGATAAATTTGTGCTCCATTAACCTGTTTTTTGTTTTTTTTTCCTTCTGCCATATTTGGCATTTCCACTACATCAATTATTTTTCCATCTTCAAAAAAACAAATTGAACCTGTTATACCTGGATCTATTCCAATTATAAGCATCAATTATTACCAAAATTTATATTTGAATAAACATTTTGAACGTCATCATCGTCTTCTAGAGTTTCTAAAAACTCAATTGCAGTTTCTACCCTGTCTTTCGCCACATCAACACTATTTAGAGGTACCCACTCGATTTCTGTTGAAATAAAATTTGCAATCGTTTTTTCTAAGTTTTTTTTTACATTGTAGATTTCATTCATTTGACATTGAATCTCATGATAATCATCATATGAGATACATTCCTCAGCTCCTGATTCAATTGCAAGCTCAAGTATTTGTTCTTCTGATATTTCTTTTTTATCTACTTTAATAATACCCAGCTGTTTAAAATTATGTGACGCCGAACCTTGTGTTCCTAGGTTTCCACCATTTTTTACAAAAATAGTTCTTACATTAGAGGCAGTTCTATTTTTATTATCTGTTAGTGCTTCTACGATCACAGCTATCTTATCTGGGCCAAACCCTTCATACCTTAAATTCTCATAATTAGTTTCAGTATTAGCTGATGATTTAGCAATAGCTCTTTCAATATTATCTTTTGGCATGTTAGATGACTTTGCAGCTTGAATTGCAGATCTAAGTCTTGGATTCATATTGGGATCTTTTTCACCCAATTTTGCTGCTACACTAATTTCTTTTGATAGCTTTGAAAAAATTTTAGATCTTTGCTTGTCAGCCTTACCTTTGGAATGTTTTATACTTGCCCACTTTGAGTGACCTGACATAATAATTAATGAGAATTTTTTAATTCTCCTCCATATATAAAGTTTTCTATGTTTTTTGCTAATCCTGTTTCTACATCACATTCCACAATCACGCCACACAAACTAGCCTCTCCAGTTGCTGGAAAATGTTTGGTAGATTTTTTTTTAAAAAATCTATTGATTGAATTGTCTTTATTCATACCAATAACAGAGTCATAGTCACCACACATTCCTGCATCAGTTTGATATGCAGTACCTCCTCTTAATACCCTTGCATCATTTGTGGGTATGTGTGTATGAGTGCCAACAACTAATGTAGCTTTACCATCAAAAAAGTGACCCATGGCAGCCTTTTCACTTGTTATTTCTCCATGAAAATCAACCAATAGAAAGTCATAATCATCTTTTAATTTATATTTTTTTGTAAATTTTTCAGCAACTTCAAATACATCTTCACACTTTTTCATAAAAACATTTCCCATCAAGTTAAGTACACCAACTTTCATATTATTTTTTGCCACAAATATTTCAAACCCTTTACCAGGAGAGGGTTCAAATAAATTTTTTGGTCTTAGAAGTCTATTTTCTTTTTCAATATAAGACATGATTTCTTTTTGATCCCACACATGATTTCCAGTTGTAATCACATCTACCCCACAATTAAAAAAATCTTTACATATTTCTTCTGTCAGTCCAACACCAGAGTCAGCCGCATTTTCACTGTTAACAACTACGAAGTCAATTTTTTTATCTTTTATTTTTGAAAGTAGATTGCTTAAAACCATCGTACGTCCTGAAATACCCACTACATCACCTAAAAAAAGTATTTTCATTTTACTAAATATTTATTTGTTACAATGTAGTCTAATTTTTGATCATACATATTAATTGGAACTTTATCTACTTCTTGAACTGACATAGCTAGACCTATTTTTATAATTTTTTTCTTTTTTGAAAGTCTTGTAATCAATCGATCATAATATCCACCACCATATCCAAGCCTGTTCAAATTTTTATCAAATGCAACTATAGGAACCAATAAAATGTCTGGGTAAACTATATGTTGAGTTTCTGGTTCAGGTATTCCATATTTATTTATCTTTAATAATTCAGAAAATGACCATCTATAAAAATCCATCTGAAATTTTATTTTAACCACTGGTAAAGAAATATTAAAATTTTTTTTTTTTAATTGTTTTAACAGTTCTAAATCACTAATTTCAAAATTGACTGGATAATATCCACCTATAATCTTTTTAGTTATTTTTTCTTTTTTAAGAATCTTTATAATTTGATTAAAATTAATTTGAATATTGTCTTTATTTTCTTTCTCTCTAATCTTGAGAATTTTTTTCCTTAATTTTGATTTTAACACAAATCTACTGGACTTGATTTTCTAGATTTGCTTTTTCAACAAAACTTTCAATTTCATTTGTAGTTTCTTCAATTATTTTTTCATAGTCCTCTTGGTTCTTTTTAATTTCTTTTTTAAAATCTTCATAATCTTCAGATAACCGTTTCATCTCTTCTTCTTTTCTATCTCTATAATTATAAATTAAAGATTTTAATTCTCTAAATTTATCTGACAAATTGCTTAATTCATTTTTCTTTTGTTCCACTTTTTTTTTAGTTTCAAAATATTCATCCATTATTTGAACTGAGGTAATTAATAAAAGTTTGTTCTCACCTATATTTCCCAAATCATTTTTTAAATTGGCAAATTTTTGATTAATATGTGTTAATAATTCCTCTAAATGCTCCTCTTGTCCATCATCACAAGATAAGAGAAAATCTTTACCATTGAACTTAATATTTACATTTGCCATTTGTCTATTTCCTCCAATAAAGTATCCGTTTCTTGATTTAATTCATCTATTTTTTCTGAAAATTCTGTCTCTTTCTTTTTTTCATCTGTTTTTTGTTGATTAATATCCTCTAATTTTTGATTAAGAGCTTTGTGTTCTATTACTAAATTTTGATATTTTTCTTCTATCTGTTTTTTTTCAATTTCTAATTGATTTTTTTGATAACTTAAACTTTCCAAATTAGTCTTTAACGTTGGATCTTTTAAATTCAAATTCTTTAGTCTATTAATAGCAAAACTCAGTTTTTTTTCTTTTTCAGTGTCCATTTTCATATATATATATTTATATTATTAAATTGAGTCTTCTAAGTCTAGATAGGATATTTTGAACAAACTACATAAAGATTTATCAAACGCAATAAGGTTTTTATCAATGGACGCTGTCCAAAAAGCGAATTCGGGCCATCCTGGTATGCCTATGGGGATGGCTGATGTAGCAACAGTTTTATTTAAAAATTTTCTTAAATTTAATCCAAAAAACCCTAATTGGCTTAATCGAGATAGATTTGTTTTGTCTGCAGGTCATGGGTCTATGCTTCTTTATTCTTTGCTATATCTAACTGGTTACCAAAGTATCTCTTTAAAGGATATTAAAAATTTTAGACAATTAAAATCTATTTGTGCAGGACATCCAGAATATCATCCTGGAACTGGAATTGAAACAACAACGGGTCCGCTTGGACAGGGTATTGCTAACTCAGTTGGATTTGCTATTGCAGAAGAAATCCTAAAAAAAAAATTAAGTAAAGAAATAATAAATCACAAAACTTATGTTTTAGCTGGTGATGGCTGTTTAATGGAGGGTATCAGTCATGAGGCAATGAGTTTAGCAGGTCACCTAAAATTAAAAAACCTAGTAATGCTTTTTGATAATAATTCAATATCTATAGATGGACCAACTAACTTAACAGTTTCAGATAATTTTAAAAAGAGATTTGAAAGTTATGGTTGGGATTACATTCTAATTGATGGTCACAATGAAAAAGAAATCTTTAAAACGTTAAACAAAGTCCAAACTGCAAAAAGACCAACTGTTATTTCATGTAAAACTAAAATTGGTTATGGTTCACCAAATAAATCAGGTAAAGCTTCTTCTCACGGAAGTCCCATGGGTGTGGATGAGATCAAGCTAGTTCGACAAGCTTTAAATTGGAAACACAAACCTTTTGAAATTCCAAGAAATATTTTAAATGAATGGAAAAAAATTGGTAACAAGGGCACCAAGCTTGAGGCTAACTGGAAAAAAATTTATAAACGAAAAAAGGAAGCTGTAGATAAAGTGTTAAAAAATAACTTTTTTAAAGCTTTAAAAACTGAAAAACAAAAATCTATTAAAGATAATAAAAGCTTAGCTTCACGGAAATCTTCTGAATTAACTCTGAATGCTCTTACTAAAGAAAAGAATACTTTAATTGGTGGTTCTGCAGATCTAGCTGGATCCAATAATACCAAAACAAAACATCATAATATTATCAAGCCTGGTGACTTTAATGGTGATTATATTCACTACGGAGTTAGAGAACATGCAATGTCTGGGATAATGAATGGTCTTGCACTTCATAGTAAATTTATTCCTTATGGTGGTACATTCTTAATATTTTCAGATTACTGCAAACCCTCAATTCGTTTGTCAGCATTAATGCGGCTGCGTGTTATTTATGTCATGACGCATGATTCAATTGGTTTAGGTGAAGATGGACCAACTCATCAACCAATAGAACAATTATCTGGATTAAGGTCTATACCAAACTTAAATGTGTTTAGACCAGCAGATAGAATGGAAACTATTGAATGCTGGGAAATAGCATTAAAAGATTCTGGTACACCGAGTGTACTATCTTTAACCAGACAAAACCTTGATCCCATTAGAAAAAAATATTCGCATATGAATAAATGCTCTCTTGGAGCCTACGAAGTTTTGAGAACTAATAAAAAAATTAGTTTAACTATACTTGCTAGCGGTTCTGAGGTGAATTTAGCAATTGAGACTAGCCATAAATTAGCCAAAGATAAAATATATGTTAAAGTTATATCTGTGCCATGCCAGGACCTTTTTGACTCACAATCAAAATCCTATAAACAAAAAATTCTTGGCGAAACAAAGCTTAAAGTATCAATTGAAGCAGCATCAACGGATTGTTGGAAAAAATATGTCAGTACAGAAGGTTTAACTTTTGGAATTGATACATTTGGTAAAAGCGCACCATATAAAGAGATTTACAAATACTTTGGATTAACTGCTGAAAATATTTCCAAAAAAACTAAAAATCTAATAAAAACACAAATATGACAATAAAAGTTGGAATTAATGGAATGGGAAGAATTGGCAGAATGGTAGTACGCGCAATTATTGAAAGTCAAAATACAAATATAGAAATTAAACATATTAATAACCGATCTAATTCTGAGACAAGTTGTGCTTTAATAAAATATGACTCTATTCATGGAAAATTTAATGCAGATTTAAATTTTGATAAATATCATCTAATTATTAATAAAAATAAAATTACATTTTCTCAAGAATCTAATATTGAAGATATAAACTGGAAAAAATTTGATGTTGATTATGTTTTTGAATGTACTGGAAAATTTAATTCTAAGGAAAAATTATTAGCACATATTAAAAATGGAGCAAAAAAGGTTATTGTTTCAGCTCCATGTCAAAATGCTGACAAAACAATTGTGTTCGGTGTAAATGAAAACATAATCACAAAAACTGACCAAATAGTCTCAGCCGCTTCATGTACAACTAATTGCTTAGCACCAGTTGCTGATGTTTTAAATAAAAGTTTTGAAATTGAAAAAGGATTTATGACCACTATTCATGCATTTACTAGTGACCAGAGAATATTGGATAACTCACATAAAGATCCAAGAAGAGCAAGATCTGCTGGTCAGTCAATTGTTCCAACATCTACTGGAGCATCAAAAGCTATAGGTGAAATTATTCCCTCTTTAAAAGGAAAGCTTGAAGGTATTGCCATGAGAGTTCCAACACCTAATGTTTCATTAATAGAGCTCGTTTTCTGTACAAAAAAAGAAATAACAACAAAAAAAATTAATGATGCTTTTACTGTTGCTTCAAAAAAACAATCTAAAAGAGTTTTAGAAATTACTACAGAAAAACTAGTGTCAATTGATTTTAATCACAATTCAGCTTCAGCAATTATTGATGCTTCTTTAACAAATGTTGTTGGTAATAAAATGGGTAAAATTTCAGCTTGGTATGATAATGAGTGGGGTTTCTCAAATAGGATGTGTGATATTGCTGAACACCTTCATAAAATCTCCTAATGAGGACTATAAAAGATGAGCTAGATCTTAGTGAAAAAAAAATACTGCTGAGAGTCGACCTAAATGTTCCATTAGATAATGGAAAAATTACCGACACAACAAGGATAGATAAAATTATTCCTACTATAGGCTTTTTATTAAAAAAAAAATCCAAGATCATAATATTATCTCATATAGGAAGGCCCAAAGGTAAAGTTGTGAGTGAACTTTCACTTAAACCTACGTGTGAATATTTAAAAAATAAAATAAATGAAAATATAAGACTAATCACAAAAAATCTTAAAGAAATAAATTCAACTAATCTATTTAATAGTCAAGATGAAAAAATTGTAATGCTAGAAAATCTTAGATTTTATGAAGAAGAAGAAAAAAATAATAATAAATTTGCACAACATTTGGCAAGTCTAGCTGATATTTACGTAAATGACGCTTTCTCATGTTCGCATAGAGCTCATGCTTCAATTTTTGAAATTACAAAATTTCTCCCTTCATACTCTGGGCTTCAGTTGAATATAGAAATTAATGCTTTAAACAAAGTTACCTCTGAGATTAAAAAGCCTATAACCTGTGTTATTGGTGGCTCTAAAATATCAAGTAAAATCAATATTATTAAAAATTTAATTCCTAAGTTTGATAATATTATAATTGTTGGCGCAATGGCTAATAATATACTTAAATATAAAGGTCACAACATTGGAAAATCTATACAAGAGCATAATTGTGATAAAATAATTGAAGAAATATTTTCTCTTTCAGTAAAAAAAAAGTGCAAAGTCATTTATCCTGAAGATGTCACTGTAGGAAAAAACTTAAATGGATTGCCAGAAATAAAAGAATTAAATGATATTCTTGATGATGAATTAATTTTAGACATTGGTCCCAAATCAATAAAAAATATTAATGATATAATTGAAAAGAGCAGAACTATTCTTTGGAATGGTCCTGCTGGTTACTTTGAAAATCCAAATTTTGCTAAAGGAAGTTTGGAGATTATGAAAAAAATTATTGAAAAGAATGTGGCTAATACTATTTATTCCGTGGTAGGCGGTGGAGACACAGTTGCTTTATTAAATAGTGTGAATGCAGTTAAGAATTTTGATTTTGTTTCAACTGCTGGTGGCGCTTTTTTAGAATATCTTGAAGGAAAAGAACTTCCTGGTATAAAAGCTTTAAATTAATATGTCTAAATTAAATAAAATTGCTTTAAAAATTTTATCAAATGGAAAAGGTATTCTTGCGGCTGATGAAAGCACAGGGACTATGACTAAAAGGCTTGAGGCTATAAATGTTCCCTCATCTTCAGAAAATAGGCTTTTATTTAGGGAAACTCTTTTTTCATCTAAAATTATGAGCAAATGCATTGGTGGTGTAATTTTGTATGACGAAACAATCAAACAAACAGCAGGTTCAAATATAACTATTCCGGAGCTAATTTCTTCTTCTGGTGCCGTTCCTGGAATAAAAGTGGACACTGGTGCAAAAGTTTTAGCAGGTTCCCCTGAGGAAAAAATTACAGAAGGTCTAGATGGCTTGAGGGAAAGACTTAAAGAATACTACGAACTTGGTGCTAGATTTACAAAATGGAGAGGTGTTTATAATATTACAAATAGATACCCAAGTAAATTATCAATTAATTCTAACGCACATGCACTTGCAAGATACTCTGCACTTGTTCAGGAGTGTGAAATGGTTCCGATAGTAGAACCAGAGGTTTTAATGGATGGAAACCACTCAGCTGAAGATTGCTATAACAAAACCTCAAAAGTTATTATAAAATGTTTTGAGGAATTGGTACTTCATAATGTTGATTTGACTGGAATAATTCTGAAACCAAACATGATTCTACCAGGAAATAAATCTGATAAAAAAATATCAAGTGAAGAAGTTGCTAAACTTACTTTAAAATGCCTTAAACAAAATGTTCCATCTGAAGTGCCAGGAGTAGCTTTTTTATCAGGAGGTCAAACAGAAATACAGGCAACTGAAAATTTGAATTTAATTAATAAATACAATGATACAAACTTTATCATGACTTATTCATATGGAAGAGCTTTACAACAAAGTGCCCTTAAATTTTGGTCAAAAAATATTAAAGATACCCAAGGTACGCAAGAAGTTTTTAACCATAGAGCCAATATGTGTACACTTGCAGCTCTAGGCAAATGGTCAGCTGAGCTTGAAACAGAATAAAACAAATAAAAAGTTTGTTTATTTAATTTCCCCAAATAAAATTGAGAATGATAATTTTTATTTAGATCTGAATTTAGTATTAAGCGCTCATAAAGTAACTTTTTTTCAACTAAGATTAAAAGAAGAAACAAGTAGAAATAAGATATTATTTGGAAAAAAAATAAAAAAAATTTGTAAAAAGTATAAAGTTAAATTTCTTGTTAATGATGATCCAAAACTCGCTAAAAAACTTAATGCTGATGGTTGTCACTTAGGTCAAAAAGATATGAATATCTTGAGGGCAAGAAAGATAATGGGAAATAAAATTATTGGTGTTACCTGTCATAATTCAATCTATTTAGCCAAAAAAGCAATTAATGATGGTGCTGATTATTTAGCATTTGGAGCATTTTATTCATCAAAAACTAAGATAGCTAAATACAAAGCAAATTTAAAAATATTAAGATTAGCTAAAACAATTACAACTACTCCAATTGTAGCTATTGGTGGTATAAAGCTTAGTAATTATAGAAAACTTTTATTGAATAAAGCTAACTTTTTAGCTATTTCAGGCTACATTTGGAATAATAAAAAATACAAACCATTAGAAGCTATTAAAAAATTAAAATGAAATTATACGCAAGTGAAA